>Ga0157372_10005221_pt1 | contig 13804 bp, 12 predicted proteins | sample C55metaG_FD_115307 | JGI IMG/M metagenome (GOLD analysis project Ga0157372, IMG submission 115307) | Corn rhizosphere microbial communities from Kellogg Biological Station, Michigan, USA - C5-5 metaG | ecosystem: Host-associated > Plants > Roots > Rhizosphere > Soil | place: USA: Michigan... | reverse complement strand
TCTGGACCGAGCCGGTTGTGCCTCGCGCTGGGGCTCACGCGCGCCACACACAACGGTCTCGACGTGACGAGCCCGGCTTCGGTGCTGCAGGTTCGAGATGACGGATTCCCGCAGCCCGAGGTAGTGATCACGCTCGAATCGGAATAAGACATGCAGTAGATCTACCCCTGCGGTTCGCGCTCAGGGGACACGCTTGCGTGTCGGGGCCGCGGAGGCTGGCGGAATTGCAACGCAAGTAGTCAACTGACGGGGCTGATTGCACGTCGATACAATAGCTGTCATTCCACAATTCGCGAGGACGCCGCTTGAAGCACTTTTCCCCATTGTTCGCAGCTGTTGCCGCCGCCGCATTCGCCATTACCGCACTTGGCCAGAATCCCGAAGCACAGAAACCGCAGACGGGTGGCGCTGCGGAACACCACCATCATGATGAGCCGGCACCCACGAACCTGAAGGTGCTCCCCAAAGACATGACTGGAGAACAGGTGCATGAGCTCATGCACAAGTGGGAGGCGGATCTCGGTGCGGAGTGCAGTACTTGCCACGCAGCCGACGCGAACCGGAAGATGCCGAACGGCAGGCCGGCACTGAACTTTGCAGATGATTCGAAGGAGGAGAAGAACACCGCGCGGCTGATGTACCGAATGATGGAGGACATCAACAAGAACTATCTGAGCAAGGTTCCTGAGCACCATCATGACAGGATGGCGGACCACGATCATGACAAGGTGCGGGACAAGGACCATGACGAGGTGGCAGACCACGATCACGACAAGGCCGCGCTCTCGTGCGGTACGTGCCACCGCGGACATGTGCATCCACCGGCGTTCACGCCTCCGAAGGCAGACCATGATCACGACCATCGGTCGGCGCCTGCGGGGGCGCAGCCATAGGGTCCTACCACGCTCCGCTTTTCTGCACTTAATAGAAAAAGACCTTAGCTAAGGTGTAATTGAAGACGTGGGATCTGGCCGCGCTTGACAGCCGATGTACGATCAGGTGCCGGCGCACGCCCTGGCGAGCGAGTATCCTCAAGCAGGGCTGGCACCCTGGGGCTTCGCCGAAGCAGATTGGTGGCGCGAATCAGCGGACCAGGACTTTTACCGGCAAGACGTGATGAATTCTGTAGGAGCCGAATTTTTTGTCGTGCTCGTCGGGCTGACATTTACCGTCAGAGTCGGTGGCGCGGGATTTGAGAGTGTAACCACCTGCGGCTGTGGGAACCTTCCAGTCGAATTGCCATCGCCTCCACACGTGCGGCTGCGGCGGATCGATAAATTGCGCGGCACGCCAGCTCTGTCCGTCGTCGGCCGAGAACTCGACAGCCTCAACCTCGGCGGTGCTCCACGCGGCGCCGAAGACACGATACTGGCAACCTGCGGCGATCACTTCGTCCATGAATGGGCGCGCGATCTGAGACTTCACCGCCAGTTCCCGCAGCGGAATGCGTTCAGGATTGCCGCTCTCGTCTTCGCCCCAATAGGCGTAGTCGGTGGTTTGAAAATATCCGCAAAAAGGTCTTGCCAATGCGCGAATCTCCGAGAGCCACTTGACGGAAGCCATTCCATATTGACCCGGCACGATTGCCCGGACCGGAGAGCCGTGCTCCGGCAGAAGATCTTCACCATTCATGCTGTATGCGATAAGCGTCTCGCGCGCGAGTGCAATGGGGATGCTGCGAGCGAAGCTGATCTCACCCGGCGGCAGCGGCTCTTCCTTTGGCACTCCCTTGTCAATCGACTCAAACAGGATTTCGCAGACGTTCTCGGCGATGCCGGCTCTATGGAGCAATTCCGGCAGGGGCACGCCGGTCCACTCGGCCGTTCCGATTGCGCCAAGTTGCCATTGAACTCCGTCGGCCCTGGGCACGAGAAACGTTCTGCCGTTTCCGGCACACTCGAGCGTCACCGTGCGGGTCTCGGACGGCATTGTGCGCAGTTCTTCATAACCGATGCTGAAGGGATTTCGGACCGCCCCTCCAACTGCGAGGCGATAAGTCTGGAGGTTAATCTGCGGTATCGGAAAATGATTTCGGACGTAGAACAGATGATTGGGGGTCAACACGCCATTCAACTGATGGAACGACGACTCGAGATTTGGGGGTTCCTTCTCGCGAACGATCAGCCCATCAGGAATTCCGGATGCACTTTCATCACTGTTCATCGTATGTAGGATACCTGTCTGGAAGCGTGAGGTATTTTCAGCGGACTGGAAGATCGGTGATCGGCAAAGATACCGCAACCTTTCGGTGCTTACCAGCCCATCTGGCGCATGCGTTCGAGAATGAGGGTGCTGTAGTGGTTCATCCGCGCGGGGTGTCGCTTGAGCGGTGATGGAAGCACGGCGGCAAGCCTTGCACCCTGATCGCGGCCGATGCTGCGCGCTGATGTTTCGTAGTGATACCGCGAGGCCGCTTCTGCACCGTATACGCCGGGTCCCCATTCGACGATGTTCATGTACAGCTCAAGGATGCGACGCTTGCCGAGGACGATTTCGGCGACGGGGACGAGGGCGAATTCGGCGCCTTTGCGCAGGACGGAGCGGCCGGTTCCGAAGAAGAGATTTTTGACGAGCTGCTGTGTGATGGTGGAGGCTCCGCGGCTGCGCGTGCCTTCGAGGTCGTCTTCAGCGGCGATCTGGATCTCGTGCCAATCGAAACCATGGTGCTGGTAGAAGCGTGCATCTTCAGCGGCGACAACGGCGTGCTGGAGGTCGGGCGAGATCTGGCTGAGCGGAACGAATCGATAGCGCTCGTGATAGGAGGTGCCGTGGATGAAGGCCTTGAAGCGGCGCTGGATGTGCACGGCGGTTGTGGGTGGGTCGAGCCAGCGAAAGGCAACGAGAGTGAACGCGGCTAGCGACCATGCGACGGCCAGGCTGATGGCGAGCCATTTCAGGCCGGTCCGGAGCCGTCGGGAGCGGAGCAGCGACTTCCATCGCGGGGTGCCGGCGGACGTGGAGACAGTGGACGTCACTGATCAGGATAAGCGCGTGAGTGCAATGTCCAATGTGATCGTTCTGCGACTAGATTTGGGGCGGGCGAGGCTGGCGCGATTCACCATTGACGGAAGACGACGCAGACGGTGGTCTTGTCGAGGACCGCGAATTCAAGGGCGCCCCATGGTTTCTTTTGGATGACGTTGGAGTTCGGGTGCAACATGCCGGGGCGTTTCGCCTTGATCTCATCGTAGAGCTCGTAAATGTTGTCGGTCTCGATGGCGACTTCGGGACGGTCTTTGGCGGCGTATTCGGGACTGGCGACGATGTAGGCTTTTGCACCCTCGCGATCGACTACGGCGAGGTCTTCGTCACGATAGCGGATCTCGAAGCCGAGACAGTTGACGAAGAGGTCGAGGCCTTCTTCGAGGGTGTCGTAGAAGATCTTGGGGATGAGGCGGAGCATCATGCGGGTATTGAAACACAGGATTGCACTCTCGCCACATTTTACGAGCGGCGAAATTCTGATGCAGCTTCGTTTGTTTATGAAGTAGCAGGTGATCGCCGCATTGCGGCGTAGCGGGTTTGCAAGTCAGCGGAAAGACAGACAGATGCGCCGACTTATTTTTTGCGCTTGTAGTCGCCGGATTTGCCGCCGGATTTTTGTTCGAGCTGGATGGAGCGGATGACGATGGATTTGTCGAGGGCCTTGGTCATGTCGTAGACGGTGAGCGCGGCAATGGTGGCGGCAGTGAGGGCTTCCATCTCCACGCCAGTCTGGGCCGTGGCTGCTGCCGTGGCGCGGATGCTGACCCCGTTCTCGACGATGCTGGTTTCGATGTCGATGCGTGTGAGCGGGAGCGGGTGGCACATGGGGATGAGTTCGGAGGTGCGCTTGGCGGCCTGGATTCCGGCGAAGCGGGCGACTTCAAGCGGATTGCCCTTCGGATTCTGAGGCAGGGCGGCGAGGACTGCCGGTGAGAGTTCGATGAAGGCAGAGGCGGTGGCGGTACGTCCGGTGGATTGCTTGGCGCTGACATCGACCATGCGGGCGGCGCCGGAGGCGTCGTAGTGAGAGAGCTTCTGCGGTGATTTTGATTTTGACATTTTCGAACTTCATCGATCTCCCATGTCTCCAAAATCGGGAGACACGGGGCACCCAGGATTCGTTTTGAACAGCGATTTCAATGTAGCAGGACGCGGACGGTCGATCCGGCTTCGAGGTGGGCTGTGTCTTCGGGGATGACGAGGAAGCAGTTGGATTGGGCGAAGGCGGTGAGGTCTCCGGAGCCGTGCCACGGGACCGTGGCGACCTTTGGGAGTTGGTTGAGGGACGCACTGAAGGTGCAGCGGGCGGGAAGGAACCGGGTAAGTCCGGGTTTGGCTTTGCGGTCCGTGTCGCGGGCGAGTTGAGCGAGGGCGAAGCGGGGGCAGGTTTCGCGGCTGCCTGCGAGGGCGGCGAGAATCGGGGCCGCGAAGAGCAGGAAAGTGGCGGCGGAGGAGATGGGATTGCCGGGAAGACCGAAGAGCGGAATCGACTCTCGTTGAGGGGCACCTTTGCTTGTTGTTCCGCTGACGAGCTGACTGAAGTCCGCACCCTTCATTTCGCCGAAGACGAGAGGTTTGCCGGGTTGTATTTTTACGCCGGTGAAGTGAAATTGCGCGCCGCGGCGGGCGAGAGCGGGTTCGACGAGATCGTATTTGCCAGCGGAAACTCCGCCGGAGATGAGGAGCATGTCGGCTTGCGCAGCCTCAGCGAGGGCGGCGTCGAGAGCTTCGGCCGTGTCGGCAGCGGTGGGGAGGACGATGGCGTCGCCGCCGGCACTTGAGACGAGGGCCGCGAGCATGGCGGCGTTGGAGTTGCGGATTTTGCCGGGGCCGGGGCTAGCGCTGATGGGGACTAGCTCGTCCCCGGTGGTGAGAATAGCGACGCGGGGGCGAGCGAAAACTTCGACGGATGAGTAGCCGCAGGATGCTGCGAGGGCAATGTGCGCGGGGCCGAGAGAGACGCCGGGGGTGAGGAGTTGATCGCCCCGGTGGGCTTGCGCTCCTTGTGCGACTACGTTATCGCCCGGGGCGATGGTGCGCGGAGCCGCCAGGCATATTGTGTTGCCGGATTTCTCAACGTGTTCGAGCATAACCACGCAATCCGCTCCGGAGGGGACAGGAGCGCCGGTCATGATCTCCCATGCGGATGCTGGGGGGAGCGGCCCGGCCGGCGGCTGGCCCGCGTGAGTTGATCCGGCGATGGGCAGTTGAGAGTGCACGGAGACCTCAGCGGCACGGCAGGCGTAGCCATCGCGCGTAGATCGCGGAAAGGGCGGCTGATCGTCGTCAGCGAGAAGCGGGATAGCGAGAATGCGGCCCTGCGCCAAGGGCAGATCAGTGCGTTCTATGTGGCGCTGCCGATGTTCCGCGATGCGGAGCGCGTGCTCCACGACGAGAGCCGCGGCCTGCTCGTAGCTGGGGAGCTCGGAGGTCATGGACGAATTGTAGGGGACAGAGGTGAGGGGCAGAGGGCAGTGATCGGGGAGCCAAAAAGTGAGGGCGCGCTGGAGATGCGCGCCCTGCCGTGGTGAGAGTTGCAGAAAACTACTTCTTGGTGGCTTTGTAGGTCGAGCTGATTTTCTGGCCTGCGGACTGGAGGATGCCTTTCACGTCCGCGGAATAAGGGCCATTGGGATCGAGCTCGAGGTACTTCTCATAGGCCTCGCCGCAGCCTGGAGGCAGGACGATTTTGGAAGTCTTGGGATCGACCGTTGCCTTGGCGATGAGGGACTGACCCTTGAGGTAGTACGGGATGGGGTCATTGGCGTTGGTGGCGATGGCCTTGTCCGCAGCCGCTGCTTGGGCGTCGGTGTTGCCGACTTGCGAGAAGATTACCGCTTCGTTCTTGTAGTAGAAGCCAGCTTTGGTGGGGTCGGCCTTTGCGGCTGCATCGTAGGCAGCTGCTGCCTGGTCGGCCTTGTTGGTGCGGGCGTAGATTTCGCCGAGGCCGGCATTGACGAGTCCCTCGATGTCGGGACGTGGCTTCTTCGAAGCACCATCGAGTTCGAGAGCCTTCTTGAATGCAGTCTCTGCTTCATCGTACTTCTTGAGGCCCATTTGCCCCTGGCCGAGGTATGCCCAGAGCACAGACTCCTGCGGGCGGAGCTCTGTGTCTTTGGTCATGAGAGTAACGACGTCGGTGTATTTGGCAGTCTTGATCTCGTTCTCTTTGGCCGCAACATCGGTCTTGGAGGCGGAGGCGCCGAGCTGCTGGACGGCGGCAGCGTGCGCAGTATCGGCATCGTGAATGTCGCCGGTGACGGTCTTCAGGTCCGCGTTGAGGTTCTTGATGACGGCGTTGGTCTTGAGGGCATCCGCGTTGTGCTTCTTCATCTCCTCGAGCTGTTTGCGCGTCTCTTCGGGGAGAGTCTTGATGTATTCCTCGCGCGACATGTCGTCGTCGGCCGCGGTGTCCTGTCCGACAACGATCTTGATGTTCTCAAGCTTGTCGGCCTCCTTGTCCTGCGCCATGCCTGGTGTGCGATAGACAAGGGTGTAGGTGCCCGGAGGCGCGGAGCCGGTGTAGTCTCCGTTGGCATCAACGGGGAAGCTGGCGACTTCCTTGGTTCCCTGATGCAGGGTGACGGTTCCACCGGTTTGAGGAGCCCCGGTGGGATTGGTGACTTTGCCGTGAATCTTTCCCGTTGGCTGCGCGGTGGCGGCAGGCGCGGGAGTCTGGGCGAGCGCAGGCAGCACGGCAAGTGCCAGCAATCCAATCCAGAGCGAAATCGTGCGTCTCATGTTCTTCTCCTTGGGAGCTTGTGCGAGTAAAAAGGCCCGCGTGCTCGATCGAAAGGTTTCGGTGTAGGTGTCAGACATCGCTAATCGAATAAACCCAGTTAACATCCGTTAGATGCGCCCGGTGATCACTCTGCCGGCGTGTAGCTGATAGCCGGAGACTTGCGGGCACATCGAGGGAACCCAAACTGTGAGCGGCTGCGCTAGCAAGTATCGCTCTTCTCGGCACGACCAAAGGTAAATCCAATGGACGCTTCAGCACAAGACCAGCAAAACTTCGAGGCCGGCTTGTGCAGCCAGGGATCTCACCCCGTGATGTTAGTTTGCCTGCATGGGGCGCACCTGTGGCCTGCATCACACCCTAGAATATAGGAATGGCAATGACGATTCGACCTGCGGTGGCGGCGGATGTTCCGCAGATTCTCAGCTTTATCCGAGCGCTTGCGGAGTACGAGCGGGAGCCAAACGCCGTAGTCGCGACCGAGGCTGACCTGCTGCGGGATGGGTTTGGGCCAAATCCATACTACTGGTGCCTCATTGCCGAACAGGATGGGGAGCCGGCTGGATTTGCGCTGTGTTTTTACAGTTATTCGACCTGGATGGGGCGGCCGGGAGTGTACCTGGAGGATTTGTTCGTGCTGCCTAAGTTCAGGGGCTTGGGCATCGGGAAGGCATTGCTGCAGCAGGTTGCGGGGGTTGCGGTGAAGGAGAAGTGTCCGCGTCTGGGCTGGGAGGTGCTGGATTGGAACACCCCGGCGGTTGAGTTCTATCGGGCAATGGGAGCGGAATTCTTGGACACGTGGCGCAATGTGCGAATGAGCGGGGAGGCGCTGAAGCGGCTGGCTTCTGCCGACGCAGAACCGGAGCCGGCGCGTTGACGATTCGTGTGATTGGCGGAGGGCTGGCAGGGCCAGAGGCAGCGCTGACTGCAGCGCGGCTGGGCGCGCAAGTGGATCTGTACGAGATGCGTGCAGTGGTGGATGGCAAACCGCGCCTGACTCCAGCCCACCAGACGATAGAGTTCGGCGAATTGGTTTGCTCAAACTCCCTGAAGAGCGAATCGCCGAATACAGCGCCATGGCTGCTGAAGCAGGAGATGCGGCGTGCGGGCTCTGCGCTGTTGCAGATTGCAGATGAGACGGCGGTGCCGGCGGGACATGCCCTGGCTGTGGATCGGGTGGAGTTTTCGCGGCGAATTGCGGAGGCGATTGCAGAGGAGCCGCTGATTCGTGTGGTGCGCGAAGAGGTGACGAGTCTCGAGTCCGGTGAATATGCGCTCACGATTGTGGCGACCGGACCTTTGACGTCGGATGCGCTGAGCGAGGAGATACTGCGGATCACCGGATCGGAGCACTTGGCGTTTTACGATTCGATTTCGCCGATTGTGGATGCGGAGTCCATCGATATGGAGCGCGTGTATTTCGCCGCGCGGTATGACAAGGGCACGGCCGACTACATCAATTGCCCCATGAACCGCGAGGAGTACGACCGCTTCTATGAAGCGCTGGTTACTGCGGAGGCGCCGGAGAGCAAGGCATGGGATAAATGCGATTACTTCGAAGGATGTCTCCCCATTGAAGAGCTTGCACGGCGCGGGCGCGACACATTGCGATACGGGCCGATGAAACCGAAGGGGCTGCGCGATCCGCGAACCGGGCGGGAGCCGTGGGCCGTGGTGCAGTTGCGCAAAGAGAATGTACGCGCCGACAGCTACAACCTAGTGGGATTTCAGAATCACCTGAAGTATGGAGAGCAGGCTCGCGTGCTTCGGCTGATTCCAGGGCTGGAGAATGGGAGATTTCTTCGCTATGGGCAGATCCACCGCAACACGTATATCTGCGCGCCGGTCCTGCTGGATGATCGGCTGCGATTGAAGAATGACGCGCGAGTTATGTTCGCGGGGCAGATCTCCGGTGTTGAGGGATACACGGAATCGATTGCGACGGGGATGCTGGCGGGTTTCTATGCTGCCGCGATTGCAGGCGGTCATGAACCGACGCCCGTTCCACGCGGGACAGCCCTTGGATCATTGATGCATTACATTACGCAGGCTGACGTGAAGCATTTTCAGCCGGCCAATATGACGTTCGATCTGCTGGTTCCGCTGGAGGAAGAGACGCGCAAGAAGGTCCGGGATAAAAAGGAACGGCATCGGATCCAGTGCGAGCGGGCGCTGGGGGAGTTTGATTCGTGGTGGGCGAAAAGACCAGCGAGCGCTCTTAGCTGTTAGCCGGCAGCACCCGGGCCGCGATGTTGATGGGGAATCCCTCAGCATCTGCGGGGCAGATTACAGCCAACTTCATAAATCATCTACTTTCCAGTGGATATGGTTATTTGCCGCTTTTGAGGACCGGTTCGGCTACCGGAACTATGCGAGTGGATTTTGCGTATCTCGTGGTACATTGGGCGGTTCCCGGAAAGGTCACCAAGATGCGCGCACTCTCTGCCGTGGATGCTATTTCCCCCGCGATCAATCGGACTCGTGAGTTCTTCTTCGCCCCGCCATTCAGATGGACGACGTTTCTGAAGTTGTGCCTCGTAGCGGCGATTACCGAGGGTATCGGAACAAACCTGCAATCGAGCGCGAACAAACACTCTCCGCCGGCCGGCTCTCCGGGGGACGTAATCTTTCATTTCTCTCCGGAGATGATTGCGGCGATTGTGGCGATGTCGCTGCTGCTCATTCTTGTAGGGTTGCTGATCGTTTATCTCGTGACGCGGTTGCGCTTTGCGTATTTTCATTGCCTCGTGACGAATACGCGGCTGATCAGGCCCGGGTGGGAGCTGTACCGGCCGCAGGCAAACCGGTTCTTCCGGATGAACATATGGGTTGGGCTCTGTTTCCTGCTGATGGTCGGGTTGATGATTCTGCCATTTGTGCCGGGGTTCATCAGGCTGTTCAAGGGAATCCAGGCGGGCAGGGGACCGGATCTGCAATTGATCCTTTCACTCGCGCTTCCGCTGATTCCGATTTTTATGCTGATCGTGGTGGCGGGGATCGCGTTGGACATCATTCTGCGCGACTGGATGCTGCCGCACTATGCACTCGATGACGCGACGGCAGGACAGGCGTGGGCAGCGGTGTGTGAGCGGGCGATGCGCGAGAAGGGATCGTTCCTGGCGTATGCGGTGCTGCGGATTGTGCTGCCGATCATCGCGTTTGTGGGATTGTTTGTTGTGCTGCTGGTTCCGGGGCTGGTGCTACTGGGCAGCGTGGCAGGGGCGGAGTATGGAATTCACGCTGCCTTTGCTGAGTCCTCGGGCCTGTCGTCAGCGATTGGAACTTTGCTGGAAGTGTTCATCGGAGTGCTGGCCTTGGGATTCGGGATTGTAATCGGCATCAGCATTGGTGGGCCGATGAGCACAGCGATCCGCGAGTTTGCACTGGTGTTTTACGGCAGCCGGTACCAGAAATTGGGTGAGACTCTATACCCCTCAACTGTATGGCAGGCTGAGATACCAGGTGCTCCGGCGGATTGAGGGAATCTACCGGAGCAGTTCTGGTGGTTGCGGCGAAAGGTTCGCGAGCGAGAGTCAGGCGTGAGTGTGATTGTCGGCCCAGGCCTCCTGCAGCATCTCAGCTGCTTTTTTGACCGGCAAGGGCCGCGTTCTCTGATTGCGATAGAGGGCCCACGCGGTCAGAAACGCAGAGACTCCGAAGACATAAATTGGTAGACGAGACATTGCTCAGGTTTCCTCCGTGTTGCTGAACTTCGATGCAGCGTGTGCGAAGGGAGATGCTGGGCCGAGAGGTCTGCAGTTTTGCGGATTTTTTTGACGATATGCTCAAACATCTTTGCGGATTTCGCTGGGCTGAAATGGGCCGTGGCACGCACGACGATGAATCAGGATCGCCCCGTTCGTGCCGCGATCTAATCAACGAATGGCCATAGGCGAAAGATGGTTTGTAGTACGTGACGAGGCAGAAGTGCGTGCGCCGATTGAGCGCTGTTTTGCGCTCTCCACACATTTGGCGGTGGTTGAAGCGACTCTCGCGATGCGCCCGGTGGGCCGCCGCCTGAGTGGAACAGTGGTGGGCGGAGACACGGTGCGGTGGCGGGGATGGAAGTGGGGGTTGCCGCATGTGCATGAGAGTCTGATCGATGCATTCGATCCGCCGGTGTTCTTTCGAGACCGGATGATTGCGGGACGATTTGCGGCGTTCGAGCACGACCACTTCTTCACGGATCGATTGGACGGTTCAGTGCTGCTGCACGATGAGTTGCGGTTCAGAATGAGGTGGGGAGCGGCGGGAGTGCTGGTGTCAAGGGCGATGGTGCTGCCGCACATCCGCAAGCTGCTCCGGGAGCGTTTTACGCTGATCAAAAGACTTGCGGAAGGGGATGGGTGGCGAAGGTACATCGATTCCGGTGCAGCTCGTTAGCGAACATTTACGGGGTTGGCGGTGTCAAAGAGGAGATGGCTTTCGCGCCTTGCGCAAAGAAGCTGATAGCCTGAGGTTGGGAGTTTACGGAATGCGGTGGATGGGTTGTGCAGTGTGTGCAGCAGCTTTGCTTGCGGCGGGGGTGCGCGTTGAAGCGCAGCAGGCGCCTCAAGGAAAATCTGCTCCGATCATGGTGACAACCGGTTCACCCTCCATTTCGAAGACGCCCTCCACCGCGACGACCTCGCCCGCAAGCTCGACGGCCGAAGCGAAGCAAGGGCCGTCGCTGCCGGACGGGTTTGCGGGGTGGACGGCAACGGAGAAGCCGAAGACCATTGCAGATCCCGCGGCGCTGGACAGCGCAAACGCGGCGGCGCTGAAGGAGTACGGCTGCACGGGCGGCATGGTGGCTAGCTACAAACGTTCTGACGAGACGCTGAGTTTGAAGGCATTGAGTTTTCAGGACGTGAGCGGGGCGTATGGAGCGTACTCCTTCTACCGGCAGAACGGGTGGCCCAAGGCTGACATTGGAACGGGAGCGGCTTCGGACAAGAATCATGTGTTGTTCTGGAAAGGCAACACGGTGGTGGAAGCGGCGTTTTCGCATGTGGGGCCGATGTCCGCAGGGGAGTTGAGGGAACTTGCGAACAAGCTGCCGACGCCGCAGGGGAACAAGGCTTTGAACCCGCCGATTCTGGCAGCACTGCCGCAGGGCTTCATGGACAAACGGACGATGCACTTTGCTCAGGGGCCCGCGGGCTATGCAGGAGCCGGGGGAGTGCTGCCGCCGGAACTGGTCGGTTTCGACAAGGATGCAGAGGCAGTGATGGCGAACTACTCGCTTTCATCTGGACCGGCGGTGCTGACGCTGATCGATTATCCGACGCCCCAGATTGCGGAGGCGCAGGAGAAGAGGATCAGGGAGTACATCAAGGCGGGCAGCGGGGCACATCCTCCGTTTACAAAAGCGCTGCAGGATTCGGACCAGGCGTCGCTCGAGGTAAGCCGGAGCGGACCCATTGTGGCGTTGGTAAGCGGCGACGCCATCCCAGACGAGAGCCATAAGCTGCTGGCACAGGTGCATTACTCAGCGGACCTGACATCGATGCCTCAGCCTGGCGAGTCAGAGGTATCAAGGACAAGCCGGTTCCTGATGGGAGTGGCGTCGCTGGTGATCATCGGGTGCAGCGCCGCTATTCTGCTGGGGTTCTTTCTGGGGGGTGGAAGGGCTCTCTATCGCTTGGCTCGAGGCAAGCCGGTATCTTCGGTGTACGAGGCAGAGTTCATCCGGCTGCATCTTGAAGACTGAGACCGTTGGGTAAGAACTGTCATCCGGTGCATCTGATCGGTAAATGAGGTGTTTCTCTTGTGGAAAAACAGCCGTAAACCCTAGAAAACACCCTAAAAAGCCGGCATAAATAGCATACAAAAAGGCGAAGATCAAGCGAAAAGGCGAGATTTATTGCACAAGCGATACTATCTGTAGATAGCTGATATTTAAGGGATTACAGCGCGCCGGATTTATTCTTGACACTCCGTTTCCCCGCCCCTACTATGCAGCCAGAAAGTTCTGATGGTTTTGCCTCCGTTGGAACTATTCTCCCTGAGGAAGGAGCTGCCCTGTTGCCGGGCGGCTCTTTCCGTTTTCGTGGCTTTCCCGGAGATCGCAGAGCGCCTGTGCGCGAACAGGCCGGACCTCGTCACCGCGGATGCTTCACTCACAACAAAAGTCTTTGCTGCGATCCGGCGAGTGTGGGAGGCTCGATTGGCCTGAAACGAGTTTGGCGGGAGAGTTTAAGTAGGGAGGTTGGGGGATGCATGCTTTTCGGATGTGTCTGATAGCTACAGTGGGTTTCACTGCGGCGGCTGGGGTCTGGAGCCAGAACCCGCAGAGCTTGCCGCTGACAGACTCGGCGGGGCTTGCGCCGCATAACGTGAAGTTCGAGCCGGTGACTTACGAGGGGCGCAAGGCGCTGCGGCTCACGACGGTGTCGCAGGAGGATGGGGCAGGATTTGCTTTGCTGCCCGGAGTCGATCTTCAAGATGGAACCATTGAGGTGGATCTTGCGGTGAAGATCACACTGCCGCCGGGCGTTCGCATGCCGGGATTTACGGGGCTGATGTTCCGCGCGAAGCCTGATGGATCTGAGTACGAGGTCTTCTACCTGCGGCCGAGGAACGCGCTCGCGGAAAACCAGTCGATGCGCAATCACGCGGTGCAATACTGCGCGGAGCCGGGGTATGGGTGGTACAAGCTGCGCCGGGAGTGGCCGTTTGTGTACGAAAGTTATGCGGAGATCGAGCCGGAGAAGTGGACGCACGTGAAGATCGAAGTGGCTGGCCGACTGGCGCGCATATATCTGAATGGATCCGCCAAGCCTAGCCTGGTAGTCGATGGACTGAAGGGTGCGAATCTGCATGGAGCGGTGGAGTTGTGGGCATACGCGGGAGAAGAATCGTATTTCTCCAATCTGCGGATCACGACGGCGGCAGCGGCCCCCATCAAGAACGGATCCGACGCTAGCGGAACGTGGGACGTGAAGGCCGGGACGGATGCCATCGGATTCCAGACTTCATTGAACCTGACGCGGGCTGGAAACAAGTTGAGCGGGACTATGGAAACCGAGCCGGGGAAGACCGTCCCAGTGGCTGGAACCTGGCGCGATGGATATGTGGAGCGGTCCTTTCCGTTCGAGT
>Ga0157372_10005220_pt1 | contig 13806 bp, 12 predicted proteins | sample C55metaG_FD_115307 | JGI IMG/M metagenome (GOLD analysis project Ga0157372, IMG submission 115307) | Corn rhizosphere microbial communities from Kellogg Biological Station, Michigan, USA - C5-5 metaG | ecosystem: Host-associated > Plants > Roots > Rhizosphere > Soil | place: USA: Michigan... | reverse complement strand
TCCAGGAGATCCTCGATCGGGCGAAGGAGATCGAGACGATCGCCGAGGCGTTCGTGGACGCGACGAATTTCCTCTACCTCGGGCGCGGCTACAACTTCCCGGTGGCGCTGGAGGGCGCGCTGAAGCTGAAGGAGATCAGCTACATCCACGCCGAAGGCTATCCGGCGGCGGAGATGAAGCACGGGCCGATCGCCCTGATCGACGCGGACATGCCGGTGGTGTTCATCGCGCCGCACGACTCGGTGTTCGAGAAGGTCGTGTCGAACGTGCAGGAGGTGAAGGCGCGCGGCGGGCGGGTCATCGCCATCACGAGCCGCGACGAGCCGTCGCTGGAAGGGAAGATCGACTACGAGTTCCGGATCCCGCAGACGATCGACATGCTGAATCCGGTGCTGGCGGCGATTCCGCTGCAGCTGCTCGCCTACTACATCGCGGCAAAGCGGGGACTGAACGTGGACCAGCCGCGGAACCTCGCCAAGTCGGTCACGGTCGAGTAGCGGGAGGCACAGTCGGGGGGTGCCGTCCTTGCGACGGCGCCCCGCGGCGCCGATGATTGAGCCGTCCCGCGACCCGCATCCGACGCTCATGACCGCCCCGTCCCTCCGTCCCCGTTCGGCCACCGAGCTCGTGGACGCCGCATTCCAGGTCCTTCGCGCGCACTACGGGCAGCTCGTGGTGTGCTCGGCGATCGCGTACCTGCCGATGCTGCTGCTCCGCCTGTTCGTGATCGGCGACACGACCCGATACCTGAACGGCGATCCCGCGGCGATGCAGAGCGACATCTTCATGACCACGCTCTGGACGATGCTCGGGAGTCTGGTCACGTACTCGCTGATGAGTGCCGTGCTGGTGGTGCTCACCTCCCAGGCGTATCTGGGTGACACGGTGGATGTCGGCGACGCCGTGCGCCGAGTGGTTCCACGCGTCATTCCCGTGCTCATCGCATCGGTGATTCGCTCGGTGCTGTTCATCCTCGGCTTCATCCTGCTGTTCGTCCCCGGCTTCTGGGTGCTGGCCCGGTACTTCGCCGTGGTGCCCGCCGTCGTGCTGGAGGATGCGGGAACATTGCGCTCGTTCTCCCGCTCTGCCGAGCTGTCGCGGGGGCGAAAGTGGCATATCCTCGGCACGCTCGCCCTCGTGACGATCATCTACTACCTGCTCGTGGCAGGGGTCTCGCTCATCGGTGCGCTCGCCGGCAAGTTCGTCGTGCAGACGATGGTGAGCAGCGTGGCAGCCATTCTCGTCTACCCGGTAGTCGCGATCACCGAAGCGCTGCTTTACTACGACGCGCGGATCCGCAGCGAAGGGCTGGACATCGAGCTGATGACGGACGCGCTCGATGCGCCGTCCGGCCTGCCGGCCCTCTGAGCTTCGGGACGTGATGCTGCTGCAGGCGGCGCAACGCGCCTGGCCGCCGGCCGTGGTGCACGACACCGTGGCAGCCGTGGTGAACGGGCCCGCATTCCGGAAATCGCTGCAGCTCTCGCTCGCGCAGCGACTCCTCCGCTGGGTGATGGATGGGCTCGAGGCGCTGACGGACTACCTGCGCGGGTCGGCGCCGGCGCGCTGGACGGCGATCGGATTCACCCTCCTGCTCGTGGCGCTCATCGTCGCGCGATTCACGATAGCGGCGCGGGCGCGCGCCGACGACCTCGAGATGGACGAGCACGGTCGGCGCAGGGGCGGCGGAGAGGACCCATGGCGCGCGGCGGATCGATCTGCCGCAGCCGGGCAATTCGAGGAGGCGGCGCATGCGCTCTATCGCGGGGTCGTGGCGAGCGTCGGAAGAACCGATCGGTTGCGACTCGATCCGTCCAAGACGAGTGGCGACTACGCGCGCGAGCTCCGCGCGCGCGGCTCGGCGCGCTACACGCCATTCCGGGCGTTCGCCCGCCGCTTCGACGTCGCGGTGTACGGCCACGGCAGCTGCGACGCCGAATCGGTTGCAGAACTGTTTCGGCTCGCCGAACCATTCAGGGGCGAGCGGAGCGCGCGCGCCGCGTGAGCGCGGAGTCTCCAGCGCCGCCACGCCCGCGCGACTGGTGGACGCGGCCCAAGGTCGTCCTGCCGGTCGTTGGCGCACTGGCGCTGCTGGTGGCGCTGCTGACCCCGGAGCCATCGATCGGCCGGATCGGTGACGCGCGGCTGTCGTCGCATCTCACCGGCTCCCTCGGCGCGGGAGCGCTGGCGCAGGTGGCCGCTCGGTTCGGTTTCAGGGTGGTGGCCAACGACAGCGCCGCCGTGCCCGACTCGACGACGACACCGGGCCACACCATTCACGCCGTGCTGGCGCCGCCGCTGGAGGTGACCGGCCTGGAAGCACATCGGTACCTCGAGCGCGTGCGCAACGGCGATGCGCTGCTCCTGGTGCTCGGGGCGCGCAATGCGCTCGCCGATTCGCTGGGGGTGACGCCGACGAGCGGTGGCGGCGAGCTGCAGGTTCCGATTGCCGACACATCGGGGTGCAGGCCATTTCGCAGCTTCGTGCCGCCACTGTGGCCGGACGGCAAGGTCCATCTCTACGGGCTGCTGTGGACGCGTGGTCAACCGCCGTCACGCGAGATCTTCGCGCGGCGCACCGGGCCACTGCCGGGCGGCCGGACGCGCTGGGCCGAGGCGGCGGCCGGCATCGCCCTTGGCGAAGGACGCGTTGCGGTGGTGGCCGATCCGGACCTGTTGCGCAACGACGTGCTGGCGCGCTGCAACTGGGGCGCGGACGTGATCGCGATGCAGATGCTGGAATGGCTGCGCGCGGGCGGAGCACAGCCGCGCACGACGCTGGTGTTCGACGAATACCACCAGGGGTACGCTCATCGCGAAACACTGGCGCACGTGGTGTTGAGCTTCCTCGCCGGGCATCCGGTCGGACGAGCGCTGCTCACACTCGTCGGCGCCGCTCTCGTGCTGTTGCTGGCCGAGGGACCACGCGCCATTCCGCCGCGTGACCGCGAGGTCATCGAGCGGCGCGATCCGCTGGAGCAGGTGGACGCGCTGGCGCATGCCTACGAGCAGGTGGAAGCGACACGCACGGCCACCGCGAGGTTGCTGCGGGTGCTCCGGCAGCGTGTGGAAGGCACCGGCGCATTCCACCGTGCGCGTTCGGACGAAGCGTTCCTCACCGACACCGCGCGCGCACGCCCGGCGCGCGCTGAAGACGTTGCCCTGATCGAGCGCGCATTGCGCGAGCCGCTGTCAGGCCGCGACCTTCCGAAGGTCGCCGCCGCACTGCGTCGTGTCGAAGACTCCCTCCTCACCACTCACGCATGAGCACCAGCATCAACGTCGAGCAGGGCGCCGAGCTCCTCGATCGCGTTCGCACCGCCGTCGCCGGCTACGTCGTGGGCCAGGACGCCACGATTGCCGACGCGCTCGTCGGATTTCTCGCGCGCGGACACGTGCTGATCGAAGGCGTTCCCGGCACGGCGAAGACGCTGCTCGTGCGAGCGCTGGCCGGCGCGCTCGGACTGCGATTCGCCCGTATCCAGTTCACGCCCGATCTCATGCCGAGCGACGTGACGGGGGTGAACGTGCTGCGCGATCCATCGCGGGGATTCGAGTTCCAGCCGGGGCCGATCTTCACCGACCTGCTGCTCGGCGACGAGATCAATCGCGCACCGGCCAAGACGCAGTCCGCGCTGCTGGAGGCGATGGCAGAACGCCAGGTCACCGTAGATGGTGTCTCGCGACCGCTGGGGGCGGCGTTCACGGTGTACGCGACCCAGAACCCGGTGGAGCACGAAGGCACGTACCCACTGCCGGAAGCGCAGCTCGACCGCTTCCTGTTGAAGACGGTCATGCCGTACCCGACCCGCGAAGCGGAGCTGGAACTGCTGGCACGCTACGAGTCCGGCTTCGACGCCGAACGGATCGCCGACGGCGGAATCCCCGCCGCGCTGAGTGCGGATGAGGCGACGCAGCTTCGCGCGCTGGTGGAGGGCGTGCGAGTGGCCGAGGAGGTCCGGACCTACATCGCCGACATCACGCGCTCCACGCGCGAGGAGCGCATGCTCTCGCTGGGCGCGTCGCCGCGTGCAACAGTGGCGCTGTTCCGCGCGGCGCGGGCTGGCGCGGTGCTGGAAGGACGCGACTTCGTGACGCCGGACGACGTGAAGGGCGTGGCGCCCGCAGTGTTGCGGCACCGGATCACGTTGGCGCCGGAGCTGGAAGTGGAAGGTCGCACGTCCGACGACGTGCTGGCCGCGCTGCTCGCGCGCGTGCGCGTGCCGGAGTGAGACGCTGACCGAGCACGAGCGATGAGTCGCTGGCGACGCGCCCTTGGCGTGGTCACTGCGTTTCTTCCGACGCGACGGCTCGCGGTCGCCGTGGCGCTGCTCGCGCCGCTCTGGCTGCTCTCCTGGTGGAGGGTCGGGCTCGTGGTGGCGGCGCTGGTCAGCGTGGTGCTCGTCGTGCTCGTCGCTGCGGACGTCGCCCTCCTTCCCGATGCGCGCGACCTCGAAGTGGAGCGCGAGGCGCCGCTCACCCTGGGTGTCGGGGACACGGGCGAAGTTCGCTACCGTGTGCGGTCGCATTGGGGGCGAGCGCTGCGCGTGACGCTTTTCGACGCGCTGCCGATGTCGCATGTGTCGGCGCGGAACGCGGAGTGTTCGCTGCAACTGGTGCCGCGCGGGTCGGGCGAGCTCTCGTTCGCGCTCGAAGGGAGGACGCGAGGCGAGGCCCCACTGGGCGAAGTGGCCCTGCGGGTGTTCACGCCGATCGGGCTGGTGGGCCGAACGCTCCATTACGCGCTGGACGACCGCATCGTGGTCGCGCCCTCGCTCGCCGGTGTACGGCGGTTCCGCTGGCTCGCCGTTCACCAGCGGCTCGCGGCGGCGGGCGTGCGCGACGCGCGCCGGCGCGGCGAAGGGCGAAGCTTCGCGCGGCTGCGCGACTACGTGCCCGGCGACGACCCGCGACACATCGACTGGAAGGCGACGGCGCGGCGCGGCCACACGATCACGCGTGAGTTCACGATCGAGCAGTCACAGACAGTGTACGTGCTCGTCGACGCCGGCCGGTCGATGACCCAGCTGGCGGGGGAGTTTCCACGCTTCGAGTACGCGTTGTCGGCGGCGCTCGTACTGGCCGACGTCGCCGCGAGCGCCGGCGATCGCGTGGGCGCGATGGTGTTCGACGACCGCATTCGTGCGCTGGTGCCCGCGCAGCGTGGCGCGGCGGCGCTGCAGGCGATGCGCAACGCCCTCGTGCCGGTGCAGCCGTCGCTCGCCGAGCCGGATTACGCCGCAGCCTTCCGCGCGTTGGCGCACCGGCAGCGCAAGCGGGCGCTGATCGTGCTCGTCACCGATGTCCTGGAGCCGCGCGCCGCGCGGGCGCTGCTCGCGCACCTGACGCGCGGGGCGGCGCACCATCTGGCCGTGGTGGTCGCGTTGCGCAACGAAGCGCTGCTCGCGGCCGCCGCGCTTCCGGCCGGCGGCTCCGATGCCGTCTACGAGAGTGCCGCCGCCGCCGAGCTTCTCGCCGAGCGGGCGATGGCGCTCCAGCACATGCGCGATGCGGGCGTCGTAGTGCTCGACGTGGCGCCGGACGCGATGGCGGCCGCGGTGGTGAGCCAGTACCTCGAGCTCAAGGCGCGCGGGGCTCTGTGACCGGTCCGAGGGCGAGCGACGGCGTCCTCTCGTCACCCGGCGCCGTTGCTCCCGCCGGTTCGCGACCCTCGAGCAGATAGACGACGAGCAGCACGAGCGTCGTGGCGCTCACGGCGAGCTTGCCCTCGAGCGGCCACCACTCGATGGGCGACACGAGTCCCTCGAGGCTGCCGGCCGCGAGCAGCAGCAGCGTGGAACCGGCGAGGAGCCGCGCCGCGCGGCGGCCGTTGTCGGCCAGCGCGGCGCGGCGCGTCCTCGCGCCCGGCAACAGCAGTGCGGCGGCGAGGAGAAAGCCGCCGCCCGCGGCGACGCAGATGGCGAACAGCTCGAGCACGCCGTGTGGCGCGACGAACGCCAGCAGCAGCGTGCCGATCCCCTTGCTCACGTAGAGCCCCGTGACGGCGCCGAGCGAGATGCCGTTCGCGACGAGGAGGATCATGGTGATGACGCCGAAGACGATCCCGCCGGCAAACGCGGCGAAGCTCACCTGCACGTTGTTGGCGACGATGGCGCTCGCCATCACCGGCCGGAACAGCTGCGGGTCGGGGATGTAGCCTTCACCATTGCGAGCGCGCCGCACGCCTTCGTCGGCGCGCTGGAGCATGCTCGTCGGCACCATGCGCGGCGCGACGGCCGGATCGCGTATGACCGCCGTCGCGGCGATGATGGCCGGCGTGAACATCAGCAGTGCCGCGAGGGCGATCGGTCGTGCCGACCGGCGGATCTCGCGCGGCACCTCGGTGAAGAGAAAGCGGAATGCGCCGAGCAGCGCGGTGCCGCGATCGCGGTAGAGGAGGTTGTGCGCGCCGGCGACGAGCCGGCCGAGCTGGAACAGCTCGCCGATGGCGCGGCCACCGGCAGCCGTCCGCAGGCGCGCCAGGTCGGCGGCCAGCGCGCGATACTCGGCGACGAAGTCGCGCACGCCCTGCTCGCCGAGCGAACGCAGGCCATCGCGCTGCGCGGCGGCGAGGCGTCCGGCAAAGGCGCGCCACCGCGGCGAGCCCGCGGCAATGAGCGCCTGGCGCTCGCGGCCGGCACCGGTCTCGCCACGGGAGGAAACGCCGCGCGCTCGCGCCTGGCGCTCGCGTTCGTGCAGGTCGAGCAGCCGTGCCGCCGCACCGCGATCGTCGTCGGGAAGCGCGGCGGCAAAGCGTGCGGCGAGCTGCTGCGCGATGGCGGCGCGGCGCAGCGGCTCGAGGGAGCCCCACCGCTCGACGAACCGGCCGAGCACCACGTACTCGTCTTCGCTGAGCTGGGTCTGGAGCACTGGCGCGCGCTCGTCGGCGCCGGTGCGGGCGCGCGACCGCGCTGGGGCGGCGGCGGGCAGCTCGCGCACCTCCTCGCGGACGACGAGGGTGCCGGCGACGAGGTCTCCGAGTCGCTGGCTGCGCTTCGTCGCCAGCATGCTGCCGAGCCCGACGAGGTAGATGAAGCCCGGCTGGAGGTCGAGCACGCGCACCAGGTTGCGTAGCGCCGACACGCCGAACGTCACCGAGTAGCCGCCCTCGCGCACCACGCGCAGGCGGAAGAGGCGCTTGCCCGGCGTCTGTCCGTCGCGCAGGCCTTCGAACAGCACGTAGTAGCCCCAGAGCACGGCGAACTGCGCGAGCACCAGGAACGCAATCAGCCAACTGCCGCCGCGGCCGAAGGCGCTCGTCCCGATTCGCATCGGGAGCTCGAGCACGACGGTGGCGATGGTGAGCGCCGCCATGGTCGCGAAGCAGATGAGCAGGTCCACCAGCGCGGCGACGACGCGCGAGCCGATGCCGGCGATGGAGTAGGTGATGACGACGAGCTCGGGAGTCTCGACGTCCACCGTCTGCTCGAGCTGGAGCGCGGTCGGGGCGGCCATGCCATCAAGGTGCGCGCGATTCCGCGTCGGAACAAGCGGGCGATTATCTTGCGGCCACTCCTTCAACCCGTGTTCCATGCGTGTTCTGCTCCAGCGCGTGTCGCGCGCCGAGGTGCGCGTCGGCGATCGCGTCACCGGCCGCATCGGCCGTGGCTACCTGCTGCTCGTCGGTCTCACGCACACCGATGACGAGGCGACGCTGGGGTGGATGGCGGACAAGGTCATCGGGCTCCGGCTGTTCAGCGACGCAGACGAGAAGATGAACCTCGCCCTCGGCGACGTCGGAGGCGCGCTGCTCGTGGTGTCGCAGTTCACGCTCTACGGCGATGCGGCCAAGGGACGACGGCCGAGCTTCATCGATGCAGCGCGGCCCGAGGTGGCGGTGCCGCTGTACGAGCGATTCATCGCCCTGCTGCGAGAGCGCGGCGTGCAGGTGGAGACTGGCGAGTTCGGCGCGATGATGGACGTGGAGCTGGTGAACGACGGACCGGTGACGCTGTGGCTGGAACGATGACGCCCGAGGTCATTCTCGCTTCGCAGTCGCCGCGGCGGCGCGAGCTGCTGTCGCTCGTCGGCATCGCGCACGCCGTCCAGCCGGCCGACATCGACGAGACGCAGTGGCCGGGCGAGGATCCGCGCGCCCATTGCGAGCGGCTGGCGCGCGAAAAGGTTGCCACGGTCGCGGCGCGCGAGCCACATGCGCTCGTCATCGGCAGTGACACGATCGTCATCCTCGACGGCGAGGTGCTCGGCAAGCCGAGCGACCAGGCGGACGCCAGAGCGACGCTTGCGCGCCTGAGCGGACGCGCGCATACGGTGATGACCGCCATCGCGGTACAGTGGCGCGGGCGGGAGCGCTCGGCAGTGGAAGAGGTGGGCGTCACCTTTCACGAGCTGTCGCCGGCGCAGATCGCCGAGTACGTGGCGACCCGCGAGCCGATGGACAAGGCGGGCGCCTACGGGATCCAGGGCTACGGTGCGACGATCGTGGCGCGCGTGGACGGCGACTACTTCGCCGTGATGGGACTGCCGCTGCAACGACTCGTGCGCCTGCTGGCCGAGCTCGGCGTGCGCTATCGGTTCGGTGGCGGGCTCTCGGTGGACGACGCGTAGTTCGTCTTCCACCGCTGCACCCGGTCGAGCACGTCGCGCACCGTGATGCGCGGCATGCGCCCGGCACGATTCTCCATCGACAGGGGATAGTCCTCGCCGGGATCGCCGTAGGCGTCGATCATGAGGTCGTGGAATCTTCGATACGGCCCGACACGCCTGGGATTCGTGTAGCCGATGAGCGAGACGACCGGCCGGTTCAGCGCGACGGTCATGTGCAGCGGCCCGGTATCGGGCGAGAGCACGAGCGCAGATCCGTCGATGATGCCGACGAGGTTGCGAAGGCCGCTGCCGAGGGCCGACGTGACCGGTACACGCGCCCGGTCGAGAATCACCCGCTCGGCCGCCAGCTCACGAGGCGACTTTCCTCCCACCAGCACCGGTTGCAGGCCGAAGTCGCCGTAGAGCGAGTCGGCGACTTCCGCCCACCGCTCCGGTAACCAGTCCTTTTCCGCCTTGCTCGTCGCGACGACGATCGGCGCAATCGGCCGATCGAACTGCTGGAAGAATTCGCGCTGCCAGGCGCGTTCGTGCTCCCATGGACCGAGATTCCAGGTCACCGGCTCGGGCGTGATTCCCAACGCTTCGAGGAACTCGAAGTACTGGTCCTGCACGTGCTGGCCTTCGCGCGGGTGGATGCGATCCGTCGTGAACAGCCAGTTGAGGTCGCGTGCGCGCGCGCGGTCGAAGCCGAGCTTCACGGGCGCCTTCGTGAGCGCCGTGACGAGCCCCGCCTTGAAATACACCTGCAGCCCGAGGACGATGTCGAACGGGCGCTGCGACAGCTCACGTCCGACGGCCGGGTACGCGCGCCAGCCGAGCGCGCGGTCGAAGAGCACGATGTCATCCACGGCGGGGTGGCCGCGCACGAGCGAGGCTGCGCCGGGTTGGAGCACCCAGGTAATGCGGGAGTCCGGCGAGTGGCGCTTGAGCGCGTTGAGCACGGGCAGCACGTGCACCGCGTCGCCGACGGCGCTCATCATCACGATGCCGATGCGCGGTCCCGCTGGCAGCGTGATCAATGGGCTTGCGCTCACGCCGGGCGACGATGGGCGACGAGCGTCGTGCCCTCGATGCGCACGAGCGGGATGCGCTGCGACAATTCGTTGAGCGCGCGATAGACTCCAGGCGCGTGGCGCGGGCCGGCGTAGTCGTGCCAGAGCACGAGACCGCCGGGCGCGACGAGCTGCAGCGCCTTCTCGCTGTCGCTCACCACGTAGGAATAGGCGTGCGATCCATCCACGAACACGAGGTCGCAGCGCCCCTGCCACGGCGAGACGTCGAACGACTTGCTGTCCCCGAACAGTTGCTCGACCTTGGCGGCAACCGCAGAACGTGAGTACAGGAAGTCGGTGTGCGTCGATTCCTTGAGCGCGAACGCCACGTCGCTCGCGTCATCGGTGGCTTCGCGCCGGTAGCTGCTCACGTTTTCCGGCGCGAGGGTGAGCGTGATGACGCGCGCATCCGGCGCGGAGTTCCGTGCCCAGAGGTAGGCCGTCTTGCCGGTGCAGGTGCCGAACTCGAACATCAGCGACGCGCGACGCGCGAGCACCGCCAGCACCCACGCCTCGGCGTCCGAGGTGCCGCCGTCCACCATGTATGGCCCACGGCCGACGAAGGCGACTTCCGTGTCCAGCGTCGGACCGAAGGGACCTGGCTGAAATACCGGATCCACGGATTCCGGCGCAGCGCGCGCGATCGGCCATTCACCGAGCAGGTTGCGCTGCTTGCGCGCGCTGCGCTGCCGGAGCAGGGGAATGGCGAGCGCGATGGCGACGACGAACCAGAACGCGGCGAGCGCCGCGAGCAGTACGGTCATGCCGCGTGACGGCCGGAAGGGCGCCGGTGGGTGCGGAAAGGCATGACGGAAGCTAGCGGCACCCCTCCGGGGGCTACAACCGCGGGGCAGGGTGCGCCGCGTCGTATATTTCGCCGCCGGCGCCCCGCCATCCGACCGCTCTCACCGACCACCCTGCGTGCGCATCATCGTCAGCCGCACCGATCGCATCGGCGACGTCGTCCTCACGCTCCCGCTCTGCGCGCTGCTCCGCGCGCGGCTGGGCGCGGAAGTGGTGGCGCTGGGCCGCGACTACACTCGACCGCTGCTGGAGGCGAGCCCGCATGTCGATGCGGTGTTCGACTGGGACTCGGTGGCTGGCCGCGGCTTCGATGAGCAGCGCGACTTTCTGGCCGACGTGCGCGCCGATGCCATCCTGCACGTGTTTCCCCGGGCGGACATCGCACGCGCTGCGCTGGCGGCGCACATTCCGCTCCGGATCGGAACCAGCCACCGGTGGTTTCACTGGTTGACGTGCAACGCGCTCGAGCATTTCAGCCGCAAGCGCTCTGACCTGCATGAAGCGCAGCTCGACATCCGATTGGCGCAGCGGCTCCTCGGCCCGGTCATCCCGCCGCTCGGCGAGCTGGCGTCGCTCACCGCTCTCACGCCACAGGTATCCATACCGAACGTGGTGAGCGCACGGTTGAGTGACGCCAGGTTCCAGCTCGTGCTGCATCCGGGTTCGAGCGGCAGCGCCCGCGAGTGGCCGCTATCTCACTGGAGAGCGCTCGCCGAGTCGGTGGACCCCGAGCGCGTGCAATTGCTCGTGACCGGGTCGGCGGCGGAAGGGGCCGCGCGGCGCGACTGGATGGCGTCGCTACCGGGACATGCGGTGGACCTGGCCGGGCAACTGGACCTTGCCGAGCTCATAGCGCTTCTCGCGCGGGTGGATGGATTGGTGGCGGCGAGCACGGGACCGCTGCACCTCGCGGCCGCGGCCGGCATCCACGCGCTCGGGCTCTTTCCCTCGACGCCGCCGATTCATCCCGAGCGCTGGGCTCCCCTCGGGCCGCGGGCGGAAGTGCTCGTTGCTCCGGGGGAAGATCTGAGCGCGATCGACGTGCAGGCAGTATGCGCGCGAGTGGAGGACTGGGTGGGCGCGGGTCTGCGGTAGCGACGATCCCTGCAGCGCGGCCGCTGCTACTCGAGCAGCGACCCCAGCTCCCGTTCGTCGGACACTGCTCCGTGGAGGTCGCGCCACTTCCGCGCCGAGCGGAGCAGGCGCTCCGCGTTGCCCCGTCGCACTGCAACCGAGTCCGGTTCTCCGAAATCCACGCGATCGACGTCGAGCACCCAGGCCTCGAGCCGGTCAGCCGTCGGTGCGAGAAGGACGTTCTTGACGTTCAGGTCATGATGACGCGCTCCGGCAGCGTTCAGCGCCGTCAGCAGCTCACGAGTCGCTGCCCACGCTGCGCCGCGCTCGACTGACGACGCGTCCGCGTGTATGTACGTTGCGAGGTCGCGTCCGCCGATGACCTCTCGCGTCACCACGTCCGCCCGGCGAAGCCCGATTGGCAGGCGATGAACCCCGTACATCAGCACCTCTGGAGTACGCACCCCGAGCGCGCTCAGTCGGAGTGAGACGGCAAGCTCGTACGGCGCGCGCGTCGGCGGCAGGAAGAAGTCTCGCGTCAGGGGCGCCAGCAGCCCGCCGCGCCGGTTGTGCCGGACGACGACTCGAGTTCCCGACACCGGCAGCGCGATCGCATATGCGACGCCGCGTCCCAGATAGCGTCTCGCCGCCAGATCGCGCGCGGCCGCCTCGTACAACGTGCCTTCAGCGAGCATCGCCTCCGCATCAGCGCGGCATTCGGCGCGCACCACCGCCGAACACCGGCCAGACGCGACGCGCACGTAGCCGGCGGGCAGCGGTGCACCGCTCATCCGGCGCGTACGCGATAGACCGGGAGACTCCCCTTCTTTCCCTTCAGCTCCATCGCCGGTCGCTTCTCCAGCGGCGGCGCGGACGTCATCGCGCGCTTCATGCCCTCCGACAGCAGGATCTCTCCAGCGCCCGCTGCGGAGCACAGCCGGCTCGCCGTGTTCACCGTGTCACCGATGACGGTGAACTCCAGGCGTCGCTCCGAGCCGATGTTGCCGGCGAACGCCTCGCCGTAGTTGAGGCCGATGCCGATCTCCAGTGTCGGCCGGCCCTGTTCGCGCCAGCGCGCATTCAGTGCGTCGAGTGCCGCCATCATGTCCACCGCGGCCTGCATCGCGCGGTCGGCATCATCGGGGTTGCCGAGTGGCGCGCCCCACTGGGCCATCACCGCGTCGCCGATGAACTTGTCCAGCATCCCGCCATGACGGAACACGCACTCCACCATCTCGGTGAAGTACTCCGTGAGCAGCGTCGCGATCTCGTCCGGCTTCATGCTTTCGGAGAGCGGTGTGAAGCCACGGATGTCGCTGAACAGCACGGCCACCGCTCGCTTGTCGCCGCCCAGCTTCGTCGCTTCCGCGGAATCCGCAATGCGCTCGGCCAGCTGTGGCGCGAAGTAGCGTTCGAAGTTGCTGCGCACCAGCGCCTCGCGCCGGATGCGCTCGGCGAACTGCGAGTTCTCGATGGCCACCGCGGCGATGCCCGCGAACGCCACCAGGAATTCCAGGTCGTCATCGCTGAACTGGTGCGCCATGCTCGGGTTGTCCACGTACAGCACGCCGAGCACGCGGTCCTCGCTGCCGATGAGCGGCGCGCAGATGGCGGAGCGCACCTGCTGCATCACGATCGAGTCGCCGCCGAACCGCTCATCCTCGCCGGCGTTGTCCGTCAGGAGCGCCGACTTCTCCAGCATGGCCTGCCGTGCGATGGACTGCGGGACCGTGCGCGGCGCATCGGCGCCTCGGCGGTCGCGCGCGATCTTCGGGACGAGATCGCCATGGTCGTCGAGCAGGAGAATCGCCACGCGGTCCACGTCCAGCGTCTGGTACGCGTAGCCGACGATCTTGGCGAGGATCGTCTCCACGTCCACGGCACGCGTGAGCCCCTTGGAAACCTCGAGCAGCGTCGCGAGCTTCTCCTGGCTCTTGTCCTTCTGCGGGGCCCGCGCCGGCACCACGCCGGCACGAGCCTCGGGCATCGGGATCTGCCGGATGATCGTGGCGCCTGCCATCGGCCGCGACACGCCGGCGAGCGACGAGCTCGGCGTTGGCGCGGCGTACGACGTGAGCGTGAACGACACCTTGCCGAACGCGACGGTGTCGTCGATCGCGAGCAGGGCGTTGCTCGTCTTCACGCCGTTCACGAACGTCCCGTTGCTCGAGCCGAGGTCGCGCACGACCACGGCGCCGCCGTCCGAAGTGAGCTCGGCGTGGCGGCGGGAGATGGTCGGGTCGAAGACGGGCAGGTCGCAGGTCGGCGCGCGCCCCACGATGAGCGGCACGCCGTCGCGCAGGTCGTA
>Ga0157372_10005217_pt1 | contig 13808 bp, 7 predicted proteins | sample C55metaG_FD_115307 | JGI IMG/M metagenome (GOLD analysis project Ga0157372, IMG submission 115307) | Corn rhizosphere microbial communities from Kellogg Biological Station, Michigan, USA - C5-5 metaG | ecosystem: Host-associated > Plants > Roots > Rhizosphere > Soil | place: USA: Michigan... | reverse complement strand
GAAAAAAATATTGATTGTTTTTGATGGAGAACATTTCTCAAGGGCTGCATTTGATATGGCCTGCCGCATCAATGAAATGTCATCACCTATATTGCTGACAGGATTATTTTTGTCCTCTGTCGATTATACAGATGTTATAGTTTATTACATAGGCGGCATGGCTGGGCCGCTTTCTATTCCTTTATTGGAAAGCAATCCGGGTTCAATTAATGAGAATATCCAGAAGTTCAAAATATTGTGCGAAAGGAATGGAATTGAATATAGAATACATACGGAAACAAAAGGGCATGTACTCGAAACTATTAGAAAGGAAAGCAGATATGCTGATCAGTTAATGCTAAGTAGCGAATTATTCTATAGCAATCTGGGAGAAGCATCCCAGCAAGAATATCTTAACGACGCTATGCATTTTTCTGAATGTCCGGTAATGATCATTCCTGAAAAGCTTGACTATCCCCAAAGTATAATCCTGGCATATGATGGTAGCCCCTCTTCAGTATATGCAATAAAGCAGTTTGCTTATTTATATCCTGCATTTTCACAACTTGAAACCTTACTTGTTTATGCTTCGAATAAAGATGAGGAATTTCCGGATTATTCATACATAGAGGAATTCGCTGCACGCCATTATAAAAACCTCACTTTCTTTAAGCTTGATGCAAACCCGAAAAAGTATTTTAACACCTGGATAGAAGATGCCGGTAAAGCATTACTGGTTTCAGGGTCTCATAGCCGTTCTTCACTATCTGAAATTTTTAGAAAAAGCTTTATTTCAGAAGTAATAAAAGATCATAAGCTTCCTATATTCATAGCCCACCCGTGACAAGTAAACACCTATATAGCTTAGTATCAGTAGTTCAATGCTGCAATTATACTATCAGCAGTTTGCTTATGCTTTCTGATCAAAGGCAAATAAGAGTTAGTATAGCTCATTATGTTCTGGTCGTGTCCATTTATGATCTCATTTTGCATTAAATCAATCAATGCCTGTTGGTTAGTGCTTTCGATGTGCAGAAATGTTGAATCAAACGCTCTTCCGCTAGTAGCTGCTAACTCATTTTTTAAATGGGGATACGTTGTATCCGTAGAAGAGATCGATACGCCCTTCAAATTAGCCAGATATTGAAGATCGTCCTTAGCAGATTGATGATCAACATTTAATTTTGTAGCAAATCCTTTTACAGTGTCGGCATTGGCTTTGTTTCTTGCTAATGAAGACAAATCCACTTCCCCGCTATTTCTATAAGACATTGACTGAATAAAGTCCCAATCGGCCTGATTGATATCCTTAGTTTGATCCTTTTTGCAGCTAAAGATGGTAATGACTAATGATGCTGCTAACAACGCCTTTTGAAGTTTCATGAGCTATATGTATATGAATTACCAGATTGCCGACGAAAATAAAGTATTTTCTATCAAAGTAGCTAAAGCATATATACAGCGTTTGATAATCAAGACTATTAATACTCATTAAATCGTAATTTGTATTGAACATTTTATCCATGAGCATAACTGCACAAATAGCGAAACATCTCAGAGATGTCCATTTTGGCGGTAACTGGACATCTGTAAATCTGAAGGATACACTTACAGGAGTAAGCTGGGATCAGGCTACCGAGAAGGTTTATACATTCAATACGATTGCGGTTCTGGTAACCCATATACACTACTATGTCGCAGCAGTTAGCAAGGTATTGCAAGGGGAAGCATTGAATGCTAAAGACTCTCTTAGCTTCACTCATCCACCCATAAATTCACAGGAAGACTGGGAAACCTTTCTGTCTGTTGTTTGGAAAGATGCAGAAATATTTGCCTCGCTTATAGATCTGTTACCTGATAGTCAACTGGAAGATAATTTTACTGATAAAAAGTATGGAAATTACTATAGAAACCTGCAGGGCATTGTTGAGCATATACATTATCACCTGGGTCAAATCGTAATAATCAAAAGAATATTGCAGGCAAACCAGTTTAAATAGTCATTGAGACGTTGCGGTAAATATTCAAATAAGTCAATTATCAGAAAAAAGCCAATGCTGATAAAAAAAAACAATAATTCAATATTGCCGTTATCTCCTGTTATCCAATACCTTTGCACAGCTTTGAAGATATTTTTTTCCCCCCGATATCTGCAGGGCTATAAATACGGTCTACAGAAAAATGTTTAAACGAACGAGCTTTTATTGCTGTTTGCTACTAGCAAGCTGCAAAATAGGATTGGCACAACCTTCAAATGATACTGCGAACATGAGCCTTGAGGATTGTTTGCATTATGCAATGGAGCATCAACCAGCCCTAAAGCAATCTTATATTGACGAAAAAATAGCGCATACTAATAATCGTATTGCCTTATCCGGATGGCTACCTCAAGTTGGTTTAAATGCCAATTTTCAACATTATTTGCAATTGCCAACTGCGTTTTTTCCTAATACTGCTAATCCCACAGGACCGAAAACAGCAGTAAAAACAGGATTGGTAAATACAGTCATTCCACAATTCGGTGCCACGCAAACAATTTTCAGCAATGATGTGCTGCTCGCAGCGCAAGCGGCGCCACTATATGTACAAGAGTCTAAACTAAATACTGAAAACACCAAGATCAATCTGATAAGTGATGTCAGCAAGGCTTACTACGACGTATTGCTGCAGGAGGCTCAAATAAAGGTACTAACAGAAGATACGGCGCGGCTTGGTAAAAATCTTAGGGATGCTTATGCCCAATACGTAGCAGGGATCGTAGACAAAGTAGATTATAAACGTGCACAGATATCCCTTAATAACTCTGCTGCAGAGCTTAAAAACACTGGTGAGATCGTTAGGGTAAAATACGCAGTGCTAAAGCAACTTATGGGCTACCCACAGGAAAAAAGTATTAAAGCCTTTAATGACACTGCTCAAATGATGAATAGTATCTACTATGACACTACTGAATCACTGGATTACAGCAGACGAATCGAGTATTCGCAATTAGAAACATCAATGCGCATACAGCGCCTGACTACCGACTACTATTTGACAGGCTTTATCCCCTCCCTTTCGGCTTTTTATAACTATGTGCCTGAATATGAGAACAATGAATACGCTGACCTCTTCAATAAGGCATATCCCTACTCCATGTATGGCTTAACATTGTCTTTCCCAATATTCCAGGGCTTCAAGCGTACCGAAAACATAAGAAAATCACGATTGCAGGAACAGCGCCAACGTTGGGATATGATCAACCTTAAGCTAAGTATTTATACTGACTATCAAAATGCGCTAACGAACTATAAAAACAACTTAAACAACTTCACGACAATGAAGGAAAACGTAAAGACTGCCAGTGAAGTCTATGACGTTATTAAGTTGCAATACCGCGAAGGCATCAAGCAATACCTGGAGGTTATTACCGCAGAGGCCGACCTCCGCACTTCAGAGATCAATTACCTTAATTCACTTTACCAATTGTTGCAAGCCAAAGTAGACCTTGAAAAGGCAATGGGCAATATTTCAACTAACATTTAAGATGATACTCAAACATATATCCGGCAATTGTTACAAAAGTGCAGTCATTGCGCTTTCTTTAGCTGCAGCATCATGCAGTAGCAGTGATCAGAAAAACGCACAACAAAACCAACCAACACCCGTTGTAGTTCAGCCTGCCAGTTTGCAGCCTGCTATTTATTATGATGAGTATCCGGGCAACGTTGTCGCGCTTAGCCAGGTAGACATTAAAGCAGAAGTTGGCGGCTACATAACAGGTATATATTTCAAAGAGGGTGACCACGTTAGAAAGGATCAGAAGCTTTATGAAATTGACCGAAGCAAATATCAGGCAAGCTATGCACAGGCACTTGCCAGTGTACAGGTGGCAAAGGCAAATGAATTAAAAGCTCAAAAAGATGCAGACCGGTATATATACCTCAGCAAACACGATGCGGTAGCCAAACAGACACTGGATCATGCGCTCACTGATCTGCAAAACGCAAAGTCGCAGGTAGCCAGCGCTAATGCAGACCTTGTAAAGGCAAGGACAGACCTAAACTATTCTATCATAAAAGCGCCATTCGATGGAGTGATAGGCATCTCACAGGTGAAGATGGGAACACTTATTACCGCAGGCCAAACCTTGCTAAATACCATATCTACCGATAACCCTGTAGCTGTGGATTTTGTGATAAATGAAAAACAGATCAGCAGGTTCCAGCAGATAAAGAGTGAAAACATTCCTTCACAGGATTCATTATTTACCCTTCGAATGCCTGACAATAGTTTATATAACCTTCCGGGAAAGCTTTCCGTGATTGACAGGGCTGTAGATCCACAAACAGGTACAATTAAAATACGACTGTTGTTCCCTAATCCCGATCAGGCCTTGCGTACAGGTATGAGTTGCATAGTTCGTATGCATAGCCAGGAGAAAGCAGAACAAATATTAATCCCTGCAAAAGCAATTGTAGAGCAAATGGGTGAAAATTTTGTTTTTATAGCAAAGGATACTGTGCTCAATGACAACAATAAAGACAAAAAAGAGAATGCAGGACCTATCCTTGTGGCTGAGGAAAGAAAAGTTCAGGTAGGCCAGGTAATAGATTCTAATATTATTATACGTTCTGGCCTGGAACAGGGAGATAAAGTAATTGTAGAAGGCATACAAAAACTGCATTCCGGCTCACCAATTAGTACAGGGAGACCTGCACCTTCTGCAAATGCCCAAAACGCAAAGCCTTAATAGAACAAGAGAAAAAGATGATTGCAAATACTTTTATTAAAAGACCCGTCACAGCAATAGTGATATCTATTGTATTACTATTAGTAGGTACGATATGCATCCTCAACCTGTCGGTGGGCCAATATCCGGAAATTACACCGCCAGTAGTACAGGTTACCGGGCAATATACTGGAGCAGATGCGCAAACCGTGGAGCAAACAATGTCTACACCAGTAGAAGCGCAGGTCAATGGTTCACCAGGCATGCAATATTTACAGAGCAACAGCACATCTGATGGACGTATGACCATGAACGTTACGTTCAAAGTAGGGACCAATATTGATGTTGCAACCCTTGATGTTCAGAACCGTGTAAGTATTGCCACTCCTCAGTTGCCGGATGTAGTAAAACGCCTTGGCCTTACCGTGCGTAAGCGTAATCCCAGTATCCTTATGCTGGTCGCAATGTATTCACCGAATGGTACTCATAATGTAACGTTTGTAGATAACTATACTAATATCTTCGTACGCGACAGGCTCTTACGAGTAAAGGGCGTAGGTGATGTTTTTACCCGTGCAGATGACTTTAGTATGCGCATCTGGCTGAATCCTGATAAGCTTGCTGAGTATGGCCTGACAGCAATGGATGTTATTGCTGCACTCCAGGAACAAAACGTACAGGTGGCTGCTGGTTCTATAGGGATGCCGCCACAGCAAATTGCACAGGCATTTGAGTATAGCCTCTTAGTGAATGGGCGCTTGAACCGCGTGGATGAATTTGATAAGGTAATAGTTAAAACGATACCTAAGGATGGATCCCTTATATATCTGAAAGATGTAGCAAGGGTTGAGCTGGGAAAATTCTCTTATGCGAGCAACTCTTTCGTAGATGGCAAGCGGGCCTCTTATTTGCTCGTATACCAGGCACCGGGAAGCAATGCACTTGAAACAGCAGACGGTGTTTATAAAGCAATGGACGAATTAAAGAAATCCTTCCCTGCTGATATTGATTATAAAGTTCCCTTTGAGTCTGTAACTGTAGTAAAAGTATCTATCCATGAAGTTGTTGATACGCTTATCATAGCCCTTGTGCTGGTTACACTTGTAGTATTCCTGTTTCTTCAAAACTGGCGTGCAACACTTATACCTATTCTGGCGATCCCGGTTTCCATTATTGGTACATTTATCTTCTTCATTCCGCTTGGCTTCACTATCAATACATTAACGATGTTCGGCTTTGTATTGGCTATTGGTATAGTGGTAGATGACGCTATTGTGGTAGTGGAAGCTGTGCAGCACTACATGGATGAGAAAAAAATGACTGCTAAGGAAGCTACATATCATGCAATGCAAGACATATCGGGCCCTGTGGTAGCCATTGCACTTATCCTGGCTTCAGTATTTGTACCGGTAGGCTTCATTCCCGGAATTGTAGGACGCTTGTATCAGCAATTTGCCATTACCATTGCCATTTCTGTAATCCTGTCTGCATTCGTTGCGTTATCGCTCACACCGGCATTGTGCACGCTATTGCTGAAGCCAATGCATATTGATGATAAATCCACAGGGCTTAATAAGTTCTTTTTTAGGTTCAACAACTGGTTTGGAAGAGTTACCAATAAATATACACATGGTGTAAGACGCAGCATTAAAGCGTCCAGGCTTATTGTAGTTGTCCTCATATGTATTATAGTAGGTACTGTTTTCTTATTTAAGAGTAAACCAACCGGGTTTATACCAACAGAAGATGACGGGCGCGTATACATAACTTATGAGCTACCTGAAGCCTCATCCACAACACGCTCTCTGGATGTACTGTACAGAATAATGAAAGTGGTAAGCGAAACACCTGGTGTAGGACACTATGCTGCCCTAGGTGGATTGAACGTAGTAACGTTCTCATCAAAATCAAACAGTGGTACTATTTTCTGTCAATTAAAGCCATGGGACGAAAGAAAAAATGAAAGTGAACAGGTACCCGGCATTATTGGCGAATTGCAGAAAAGATTCGCGATGGCTGGCATCAAGGGTGCCAACATAGTAGTGATACCGCCACCACCAATTCCCGGTATAGGTCAAACAGCAGGCTTTAGCTTCCAGATAGAGCAGCGAGATACCAAGGACGATGTACGGGCTTTTGAAAAAGTTGTTAAGAACTTTTTAGGCGCTATTAACAAACGCCCCGAGATCAATAATGCATTTAGCTTCTATTCAGCACATACCCCAAGTTACAGGGTAACTGTGGACAGAGAAAAATGTAAAAAGCTGGGAGTTTCAATAGCTGACGTTTTTAGTACGATACAAACCTACATGGGTAGTTTTTATATCAATGATATTACACTCTATAATAGGAACTACCACGTTGTGGCGCAAGCTGACACTACCTATCGAAAAACAATTGCTGACCTGGGTAAATATTATGTGCGCAATCAGTCAGGGGATATGCTGCCGTTGAGCGCGGTCACAACTTATGCACCAATAGAAACAGCACCACTTGTATCACACTTCAACATATTCCGTTCGGCAGAAGTGGATGGCTCCCCTGCACCGGGTTATAGCTCAGGTCAGGCATTGGATGCACTTAAAGAGGTGGCGGCACAGGTATTGCCACAAGGTTATGGATATGAATTCTCAGGTTTAAGCTATGAAGAACTTCAGTCGGGCTCTCAATCAGTATATATATTCATGCTGTCGATTGTATTCGTATTCCTTTTCCTTGCAGCATTATATGAAAGCTGGTCAGTACCGTTTTCTGTATTATTCGCTGTACCGATAGGTGCATTCGGCGCAATCTTGCTGTTGACTTTTCTCCCTAAGATCAGTAACAACGTATATGCACAAATAGGATTGATCACCTTGATTGGCCTGGCAGCTAAGAATGCCATCCTGATCGTTGAATTTGCTAAAGAACGTGTTGACCGTGGAGAAGATGTGATCAAGGCTACACTCGATGCTGTAAGCTTGCGCTTACGTCCAATTATAATGACGTCCCTGGCTTTTATATTAGGTGTACTTCCTTTAGTATTTGCAACTGGCGCAGGCGCTGTTGCGCGCCGTACAATTGGGTTTACTGTACTGGGAGGAATGTTAGCAGCTACATCTATAGCTATATTTATAATGCCTGTACTATTTGTATTAATCATCCGCATAGCATATGGCAAGAAACAATTAGCCTTCTTGGAATCGCATCATGATGAGCTAGCTCAACGGGTTGAAGTTATCCATAAGGCGAATACTGATCCTGAACTGGAATATGACCTTGAGCACGATCACGACAAAGAGAACAAAAAGCAACCTGACAACAATGCGGGTTCTGGCATTTCAGGACCTGAAGATGTGTAGTAGTGATTACGCTGATATTATTGAAGAAAGCTCATAGTAAATAACTATGAGCTTTTCTGTTTTATGCTAAGTCAACTACTTAAGAACCTATTAAAAGAAATGTCCCACCAAGAATTAAGGCGGCTCCAATTCCTGCCTTCCAGGTGATAGTTTCGCCTAGAAAAATCACTGCAAGTATAATAGCTAATGCCACACTTAATTTATCAATAGGCGCCACTTTAGAAACCTCCCCTAATTGCAGAGCCCTGAAATAAAATATCCACGATAGTCCGGTAGCGCAGCCGGACAAAACGAGAAACAACCAATTCTGTTTAGTAAGCGAAGCTATACCACTGTTGCTGCCTTTCACAAAAACAATGGACCATGCTATAACAATGATGACTACTGTTCGAATTGCAGTTGCCAGATCAGAATCTACACCCTTCATCCCGATTTTTGCAAAAATTGCTACTAAAGCAGCAAAAACTGCTGACAACAGTGCATATATCCACCACATCTTAAAATGAATTTATAAAAATAGCTGCACAGACGCAGCTATTCGTGCAACATGAAAAACTAATTCTTACTACCAAGTGCATTTAACAATTCAGCATTAAACGCCTTAAGATCATCAGGTTTTCTGCTGGTTATCAGGTTACCATCATGCACTACTTCTTTGTCCACCCAGTTTACCTTAGCGTTTTTCAGATCAGTCTGGATCGAAGGAAACGACGTCATTGTTTTACCTTCAAGCTGCCCTGTTTCGATCAATGTTTGTGGCCCATGACAAATAGCAGCTACTGTTTTACCAGCATCGAGAAACTCTTTCACGAACGAAACCGCTTCTTTGTTTTGCCTTAATTTATCGGGATTCATCACACCGCCCGGCAATACAAGCGCATCATAGTCGCCAGCCTTAGCTTTGGAAAGCGTTTTATCAACTGCTACTTCTATTCCCCAATCTTTCGTATCCCATGCTTTTATTTTTCCACTTTTGGGTGATATAACATCCACTTTTACACCTGCTTGTTCTAAAGCTTCTTTAGGGCTGGTAAGTTCAACCTGTTCAAAGCCATCCTCCGAAAGAATAGCTACATGTTTACTTGTCAGATTTTCCATTGCGTTTTTTATACAACAAGTGCATAAAACCTATGCCATTATCTTATTAATACAATTTCACCTTTCTTCTCTAAAAGCGTGTTATCGCTACATAAGTATTTAATGTAATAATAATAGGTGCCTATTGGCAGGTCTTCACCTTTAAACTTTCCATCCCAACCTTCATTTTCATCATGTGTGTCAAAAACCTTCTGGCCCCATCGGTTCATCACCATAAAAGTCCGTATAGCATGATGGCCAGTTGTCAGAATATGAAATTTGTCATTCTTTCCATCTCCATTCGGGGTAAATGCATTCGGCAAGTAAATATCACAACAAGGATGTGCCGTAATCATAACTCTATCGGTATCGATACAGCCCCAGCTATCTTTTACTGTAAGGTAGAGATAGTCTGTCCTCACAACTATTGCTGATACCCTTTCATTATTGTTTTCTATAAATGCTTTTTTATCGAACCATGAATAGGTATAATCATTTGCTGCGTGCGCTGCCAGTAATATCGTATCACCCGAGCATACATCGTTGCTGCTAACGCTTTCAATTTTGGCTTCCGGCTTGTCATGCACGTCAACCGTATGATATAATGGATCAGAAACACAATTATTATTGCCGGTTAAAGTCAGCGAAACTGTTTTATTACCCGCTGTGCTCCAAACAACATCATAAGTATAGAACAATGGTGTGTCTATGATTACTCCACCATCTAACGACCATTGATAATCCGTCTTACTGATATAATAAGCCTTGAGCTCGATTGGCTGTCCAACACAGGCATTATCGTCTAACTGATAGGAAGGCTGCGGAACCGGCTTAACTAATATAGCTATACTAGCAGAACGTGAACAAGCTCCATTCTTTACATTCAGCGTTATTGTCTTTGCTCCTTCTTTTATCCAATGTAAACGATATGGCCCAACGCTGTCGCCGGAGATCACCGTGGCATCATTGAAGCCCCATGTTAAAACAACACCAGGAGGATTTGTAACTGTATCTCTGACAGAAATAGTATCATTCTCACAGATTGAATCTTTGTTGCTTACAATTACCGGATTAATAATTTTATCAATAGTTACGGTAATACTGTCGCGATCACTTTCACATCCAACGTCATTTGTTTGACTAACATACCATTTGAAAACACCAGCATTTACTGAGGAAGGAATAGGCGCGTTTGCACTTCCAATACCACCGTTCGGTACTATATACCATTTCAGGTTTGTGCCATTTGCAGATAATGGCACAGTATTGTCCAATTGGCAATAATCATAAGTATGGGTTGCAACAACCGGGATAAGCGGTTTGGGTTTTATTGTCACTTTTATTATAGCACGTGGGCTTTCGCAGCCATTGATCGTTTGACTCACATACCAATATGTATCCCCGACAATTTGTGTTGGAGGTATAGGCGTAGATGTGGTTGGTGTACCACCGGTTGATACAGTGTACCACTGAAGGTTCTGTCCATTTGCTATCAGTGCTTTTGGCACATCCTGCTGACATTGCGTTATCGGAGAAACTACCGTAGGTGCGGCAGGTATAGGGTAAACAACAACCGTAGTGCTTGCAACTGCGGATACACAACCATTTACCGTAATTGCCAGGCTATATACGCCTGCGTTTGCAATATTGGCATTAGTAATTATAGGATTTTGAACAGTTGAAGTAAAAGACTGGGGCCCGGTCCAGGAATAGCTTGCCCCCGCTGTATTATTTGCTGTGAGGTTAAGTGTATTGCCTGCACACAATGGTCCGTTGTTATTAACAACAGGAGTTGCTGGCGTTGGCTTAACTGTTACTATAGTATTTACCGGCAATGAAGTACAATTATTAAGTGTGCCTGCCACACTATATACTCCGGATTGAGCAGGGACGGCATTAATAATGTTCACGCTTTTAGCAGTGGATGTAAAGCTACCCGGTCCGGTCCAGGAATATGTAACGCCATTAACACCTGTTGCATTTAATTTAATAGTATCGCCCTCACATATCGGCGTATTATTACTTGCCGTAATTACAGGCGGTGTTGGGTCCGCAAGTGAAACCGGCCCTAGGCTATTGGAAACACAATTATTGATCGTAACGGTTATAGCACTATAAGTACCTGACGTAAGTGATGAGATCACAACCTGCCCTGCAGATGATGCTGTCAGGGATAATGAAGATTGCGGCACGCCGTTCTTTGAATAGTTGACTGTGTAAGTCAATCCATTCATCAATCCGCCCAGCGTCATGGCACCTTGGCTTCCACCACAGGTTGTTGTATTAGTGGATCCTGCTAAAGTAATGGAAGGCGGTACCGGATCAGTTAATGTTATTGTATTCAAAGGATCGGAACTGCAACCATTAGGTGATGTTACAGTAATACTTCCATAACCGCCCGCGCTTAAATTTAACAGAGTAAGTGACCCTGTACTATTTGTAGTTAATGACACCGGGCTTTGGCTATTGCCATCTTTCTTATAATTAACTACGTATGTGGTATTACTATTAAGTCCATTAATAGTAATACTACCATCTGTACCGCTACAGGTTGTTGGGTTGGAGATTGTAAACGTTCCGATAACGGGTGCAGGCAATGGATATACTGTTACCGATGTGGAAGACAGGGCCGATACACAACCATTAACTGTTGCCTGAACAGTGTAGGTACCGGAGTTCACCGGCAATGCATTTGCAATTGACGGGCTCTGCAGCGAGGAAGAAAAGCTTCCGGGTCCTGTCCAATTATAAGTGGCGCCTGTAACAGTCGCGGCCGTTAACAGCAATGTATTGTTTGAGCAAATAGGACTATTGCTACCTGCAGTTGGCATTGCAGGCGTTGGCTTCACTAATACCGTAACAGTTGCAGGTAGCGAAGTGCAGTTATTAATAGTGGCAGTAACAGAATACGTGCCAGACTGAGCTGGCAATGCGCCAACTACTACAGGATTTTGCGAGGCGCTTGCAAAACTGTTAGGTCCACTCCAGGAATAGGTTGTGCCGATTGCACTATTTGCGAACAGCTTTAACGTATCGGACTGGCAAATAGCGCTGTTGCTTGACGCAGTAACAACAGGCAAAGCAGGATCTGTGAGTACAACGTTATTTATGAAGTTGGATGTGCAGTTATTAATGGTTGCGGTTATTGTATCATAGGTTCCTGCCGAAAGATTGGATATAGTTATGTAACCTGAAGCATTAGCTGTAAGTACCGAGCTTGCCTGCGCCACACCGTTCTTCATGTAATTAACCGTGTAGGCATTACCATTTACCAATCCGCTCAGTACGATCGTGCCTTGTGTTCCCCCACAAGTCGTTGGGTTAGTGAATGATTGCAATGTAACAGCCGGAGGCAGTGGATCAGATAATGCAATATTTCCTAAACTGTTGGATGTGCAGTTATTGACAACGATATTAATGCTGTTATACGTACCCGCAGATAAGCCCGTTAATGTAACAGTTCCTGATGAACTTGCAGTTTGTGTTACCGGCGCCTGCCCTATGCTTCCCTTGCTATAGTTTATTGTGCAGGAGCTGCCTGGCACTAAGCCACTAATTGTAATTGTACCTTGATTGCCCTGGCAAGTTGCAGGATTAGTTATTGATGCTAATGTTATAGTAGGTGGTGTTGGATCGACTAAAGTGATGCTATTTATAATATTGGTTGAACAATTACTAGCCTGCGCATAAATACTATTGTAAGTTCCGGATGAAAGATTTGGTATTACAACACTGCCGGAAGCATTTGCTGTCAACGATAAAGGCGTTTGTGCTATGCTGTTTTTGCTATAAATAATCGTATAGGTAACGCCATTGGTCAGTCCGCTTAAAGTAATAAACCCATTAGTGCCCAAGCAGGTTGTTGGATTTGTAGCAATTGCTGAAATGGTGGGCAACACAGGATCAGACAAAGTGATCGCAGCAATGGTATCAGATGCACATCCATTAGCAGACGCTGTAAACTGGCTATAAGTTCCGGCTGCCAATCCTGAAATTGTTGCATCACCTGATGCGTTGGTGCTAAGTGTAACAGGTGTTTGTACTATACTATTTTTATAATAGGTAAACGTATAACCCGTGCTTGCTGCTAAGCCGTGCAGTGAAATTGCACCATCTGTTCCACTGCAGGTAGTGGGATTTGTAAAGGTTGAGGAAGCGATCTGCGGCCTGTGATAGATGACAACAGTTGTACTACCAGGCGCTGATACGCAGCCATTAACAGTAGTAGTTACACTGTATATACCTTTTAATGGTGTATCTACATTAGGAATGGATGGGTTCTGAAGGGCTGATGTAAAACTACCAGGTCCTGTCCAGTTATAGCTTGCGCCTGTTACTGAAGACAGGTTAAGATGTAGGCTATCTCCGGAGCATACTGGGCTGTTACTTGACGGAACGGGTGTGGCAGGGGTCGCATAAACAGTAACAGTTGTATTTACCGTAGAGGATGTGCAGTTATTCAGTGTTCCTGAAACCGAATAAGTACCCGATTGCGACGGTAATGAACCAGTTATTACAGGGTTTTGCAAGGATGATGAAAAGCTATTCGGCCCCGACCATGTATACGCTGTACCAGATGGACCTGTTGCAATAAGTTTAATTGTATCGCCCTGGCATATCGGTGTGTTATTGGAAACTGTTATTATTGGTGGGTTAGGATCACTTAAAGATATAGCCCCTATGCTATTTGATATACAATT
>Ga0157372_10005215_pt1 | contig 13812 bp, 7 predicted proteins | sample C55metaG_FD_115307 | JGI IMG/M metagenome (GOLD analysis project Ga0157372, IMG submission 115307) | Corn rhizosphere microbial communities from Kellogg Biological Station, Michigan, USA - C5-5 metaG | ecosystem: Host-associated > Plants > Roots > Rhizosphere > Soil | place: USA: Michigan... | reverse complement strand
GCCTGCACCGAGAAGGCAGTGACGGTTGGGAGCAACATGGCGTTTGAGAGCCCATGCGGTACGTGGAAGTGCACCCCAATCGGCCGGCTCATTCCATGGACGAGCGCAACGCTGGCGTTGGAAAAAGCGATGCCGGCCTGCGTGGCCGCGAGCATCATCGCTTCGCGGGCATCCTTGTTGTCCGGCTCGTGGTAAGCACGCGGGAGCTGACGCCATATGGTCTTCATCGCAGCCAGGGCAAAGATGTCGGAGAACTCATTGGCACGCCGGCTCACATACGCTTCGATTGCGTGCGTCAGAGAATCCGTACCGGTATCGGCGGTGAGTCGCGGCGGCATGGTCATCGTCAGCTCGTAATCGACGATGGCTGCGGTAGGGAGCAGCGGGCTGCCGGCAATCAACATCTTCTCCTGAGATTCCGAATCGCTGATCACGGTGAAGCGGGTGACTTCGGAGCCAGTACCGGCCGTGGTTGGAATTGCGATATGGGGAGGCCCGTACTTTGGAGGTGCGTTCGGTACCTTGTAAAGGCGCGGCGTTCCACCGTTGCCTGCGAGCATGCTGATCGCCTTGGCTGTATCGATGGGGCTGCCCCCTCCGAGGCTAACCAGGCTATCGTGGCGGCCTGCCTGGAACGCAGTGAGCCCCGCAGCGACTACTTCTGTTGTCGGATCTGGGACGGTATCGACGAACACGCCTGACTCAATGCCCGCCGCCGTTATCAGGGCTGAGAGCTTGTCCACCAGTCCCTGCCGCTGGAGAAATCGATCGGAAACGATGAGTGGACGCTTACAGCCAAGGCGCTGCAGCACGCTCCCAACTTTCGCAAAGGAGCCCCCGCCTACTGTGAGACTAGAAGGAATCTGTATTTCGAAAGCCATAAGCTCCCACATGTAAATCGCACGGCAATCACTATTCGAATGATCGATTCAGGTGAGCTGCCCTAGAGAGGCTTGTATCCCGTGTCTGTACGTTCCTTTACCGCGGCGTCGTTGAGTGTGAGGCCGATGCCGGGCTTATTGCTCACTTGCAGGAAGCCGTCGGTTAGAGTCACCGGCTCGACGAGCGATGTGTATTCCTTGTTCAGATAATAGGTCCACTCCAAAATCATGAAGTTCGGCATGGTTGCACACACGTGTGCGTACGCCATCGTAGCCAGCGGCGATGCGACCCCGTGAGGAGCAACGGGAATGGAGTACACCTCGGCCATCGACGCGATCCTGCGCGACTCAAGCAAGCCGCCGGTCTTCGACATGTCCGGCTGGATGATACTGAGCGCTTCTTTTTCCAGGAAGGGACGGTATCCGAAGCGGCTGTATATGTTTTCGCCAGCGGCTATGGGCACGTGCGTGTTGTTGCGAACGCGAAGCATGGCATCGACGTCGTCGCTTGGAATAGGCTCTTCTACCCACATGAGGCGGAAGGGCTCCAGGAGCCGACATAACTGAATTCCGGTTTCAACGTCATAACGGGCATGACATTCAAGGGCGATGTCATAGCTCTTACCCAGCTTCTCCCGAAAGCCGGCGACGAAGCTCACCATATCGTCCAGCTGCGCGGTATTCAGATGCAGTCCCCAAAGCTTTCCCGGATCAAATCCTTTGTTCAGGATCCATGCGTCGGGGCTGTAGTCGCTGCCGATCTTCAGCGCTTTCACGCCAGTCTGCGAGATGATGCTGCGGGCTTCGTCAGGAGTCGCTGCATGCAGGTATACCGGGACCTTCTCCCGGACGCGGCCGCCCAACAATCGATAGACCGGGACGTTCATCGCTTTACCTGCGAGATCCCAGAGCGCCATCTCGACGCCGCTGATCGCGCTCAGGTAGGGGCCGCCCATACCGCGCATGAACAGGGGAGAGGGCGGGCCTCCTGACGAGCGTTTCCAACCCCAGAGGTCGAAGAGAATGCCTTCGATATCGAGCGGATCGCGGCCAACCAGTTGCGGGCCAATATAGGAGTTGACGATGTCCTCCGCGCCAACGGTATCCATCGTTTCCCCGGTCCCTGTAAGTCCCTCGTCGGTATAAACCCGTATGAATCGGCTGTTGAAGCCACCGCGAAGACGGACTGCGCGGATCTCGCGAATTTTCAATTTCGGAGCGAACGAGGTTCCCTGCGAACGCGCGTTCGCGAGATACGCTGCGTAAAACATCGCTGAGCGCTGGATAAACTGGCGACGATTCATCGAAAGCACCATACCATGCGCAATCCGCGAATACTAACCGGGTGGGCTCCACCTCTCAGAAGCGAGATGTGGAGCGCCGGCGATCGCGGATCCATCGTCAAGCTGGCATGAGTTCGTCCCAGATGTGGCGGAGGTCGGCGGCAGGATCGTTGACCTGGTGGGTGTGGGCCTCGAAGACCATGACCGGGCGTTGCGTAGCGTTATAGGCGGACCACTTCGGAATGGTGGGATTATTGGGATTGCCGGTTTTCGCCAGGGCTGCGAAGGATGAGCCGAGCTGCCGGGCGAGTTGCTTGCCCTCCGGAGTGTTGCCGGTCATCTGAGTAGTGGGGTTGGCGAAGGCGGGGCTCAGGTCGGTTCCGTGGACGGCTCCCCACCGGGCTCCGACGCCGTCGGCGGGCCAGTTCCACTGATACATATACGCCGGCGCTGCGCCTTGTGCAGCCTTGCGCTGAGCCTGCGCGATGGCATTCCGGCGTGTGCTGCGGTCGGTGGTGATGATGGCGCGCAGCAGGAATGGGTTCTGGTTGGGGTAGGTCTTGCGATAGGTGGCGAGGATCTGGTCCGTTTTGGCTTCAGCGTGGGAGTTACGAAGCTGTTGCTCAAGCCAGCTTCGGAGCGACGCGTCGTCTACGGAGGTGTTCTGGATCGTAAAGGCCGAGTCATTGAGACAGCTTCCGATGATCATGGGCACGCCGGCTGAGATGGCGGGCGCGTCGGGATCAAACGGATCGCGGGGAACGACGTGGCCGTCGAGCACCGGGCCTGCATTGCCCTGGTTGTCGACGATCTGCTGGTACGGAATGGATTGAAGCTTGGCCAAGTCGCCTTTCGGAACGCCGAGCTTGGTGCAGAGCGCCTCCGTTTCCTTCTGGCGCTGCTCGTGGCGACCGGTCTTGAGCGTGGACCCAGACTGGATGGCAACCTTATGGAACAGACCCTTGGCGGAGGGCATGGCCATGAGGTGAGAGCACTTGCCGCCGCCGCCGGACTGGCCAGTGATTGTCACGCTGTGCGGGTCGCCGCCAAACTGGGCGATGTTGTCGCGCACCCATTCCAGGGCAAGCACCAGGTCCATCAGGCCCACGTTGCCGGAGCTTGCCAGGCCTGCTCCACCGAACCCGGAGAGGTCGCAGAACCCAAGCATCCCGAGCCGATGACTGACCGTGACCACCACCATGTTGGCCAACCGGGCGAGATGCTGGCCCTCGAGAGCCTCGAGATTTCCGGAGCCAGAGGTGTAACCGCCTCCGTGAATGATGAACATGACCGCGCGCTTGCCGTTGTCTCGAATGGCAGGCGTCCAGACATTGACGACGAGGCAGTCTTCACTCATGCCGCCGCGGTAGTTGTTCCAGCGAACGTAGGTGCCGTAGTCGCCGGGGTTGGTGCTGGCATGTTGCGGTGCGATGTGGCCCCAGTTGGTGCAATCGCGCACGCCTGACCACGAGGCCACTTTTTTGGGAGGCATGAAGCGGTTGGCTCCGCTGGTGTCGGCACCATAGGGAACCCCGCGGAACCAATGGATGCCCTCGATGGTGACGCCGCGAACTTTACCGGCGGTCGTCTCGACGATATCGCCGCCGCTTTGTGCGATGAGGAGGTTGGGACGGAGTGCGATCCCCGTGGCGGCCAAGGATGCATGTTGCACGAATCGGCGCCGGGACAGAGCTGCGAATTTCACCAAAAGGTTCCTCGCTTCGCGCGGAGGGTATACGCGGTCTCCCGCTGTCCGCTGCGTTGCGGATCATACCAAGCGAGCAGCGGTGATGGCTAACGAGGGCTTGGAAGCGGAAGATCAGCGGGACACGAGGGTGCCTGCGAGGCGGGAGCTGCGGACGGCGGCGGCAAGCTCGTGGAGCATGTCCACGGTATCGGCCCAGCCGATGCAGGCGTCAGTGATGCTCTGGCCGTAGACGAGCTGGCTGGGGTCCGCCAACTTTTGTGCGCCGGCGACAAGGTTGCTCTCGACCATAACGCCGATGATGCGGTTGGCTCCGGCCGAGATCTGCGCGGCGATATCGCGCGCGACAACCGCCTGGCGGCGATAGTCCTTGCTGCTGTTGGCGTGGGAACAATCGATCATCACGCGCTGGCGGAGTCCTGCTTTCTCCAACTGCTCGCACGCGGAGGCAACCGAAGCTGCGTCGTAGTTGGTCAGCCGGCTGCCGCCGCGCAGAATGATGTGGCAGTCGGGATTTCCGGTAGTGGCAAAGATCGCCGTCTGTCCGGTCTTGGTTCCACCCAGGAAGGTGTGCTTGTGGCTGGCGGAGAGGATCGCGTCGATTGCGATCTGAACGTCACCCGAGGTGCCGTTTTTGAAGCCCACCGGGCACGAGAGGCCGCTAACGAGCTGGCGATGGATCTGGCTCTCGGTGGTGCGGGCGCCGATGGCTCCCCAGGTGACCAGGTCGACGAAGTACTGCGGCGAGATGATGTCGAGGAACTCGGTGCCGGCGGGAACGCCCATCTCAGCGAGGTCGAGCAGCAGGTGGCGGGCGATGCGGAGGCCGTCGTTGATCTTGTAGGTCTGATCTAGATGCGGGTCGTTAATTAGGCCCTTCCAGCCGATGGTGGTACGCGGCTTCTCGAAGTAGACGCGCATCACGATGGCCAACGAATCGGAGAGTTCGTCTATGAGCGGCTTGAGCTTCCGGGCGTAGTCGCGTGCCGCAATGGGATCGTGGATGGAGCAGGGCCCGACGATGACAAGCAGGCGCGGATCGCGTCCGGCGAGGATATCTCCTACCTGGTTGCGCGCGGCCACCACGGTTGCCGAGGCACGCTCCGTGATGGGGAGCTCTTCGTCGAGGAACACTGGCGGAAGGACGACCTTCGTCCAGCGGATCCGCAGATCGTCTGTGCGATGAGGGGAATGCATGATGAGAACGCAACGCGAGCAAGCCACGGCAGACGCCTTGGTGGTCCGGCTGGCATGAGTCGCCTATACATCTAAGTGTATCAGGCACAAGACGAAAACCAAGATTCCTGAGTCCGAAGGGTAGTCTCGCCCGTCCAAGATAGACTAGACGTTCAGTTTATTAGAGGATGACACTAGGCTTACGTGTGCCGGACGGAATGAACATCGCAACGCTAAGTGATACTAAAAATATCGAGAAAGTTCAGAAGCGGGGAAGACACCGGAGCTTGGTGGCTGAGTCGGCCATCCTGAGGGCCACGCTGTATCTGTTGGAACGGCAGCCGCTCAGAAAAGTGACCGCCGATGCGATCGCTCTCCGTGCCGGCGTCAGCAAGGCGACGATTTACAAGTGGTGGTCGAACAAGAGTCTGGTAGCGCTGGACGCGTACCTGGCCGGAATGACCGAGCAGGTGCCGCTGCCGGATACAGGGTCGGCGGAGCAGGATTTTACCGAGCAGTTGAAGTCGGTGATGACGTTTTTCACGACGCCGATCGGACGGTTGTTCTGCCAGTTCATCGCGGAAGGGCAGAGCGATACGAATTTTCTGGAGCTGTTTCGCAACCGCTTCCTCCATGCGCGGAGGGATTCGGCGCGGGTGATGTGGCGCCGGGGCGTCGATCGCGGTGACATCCGCGACGATCTGGATTCGGAGCTTGTTCTGGATTTGATATATGGGCCCATGGTCTGGCGCCTGCTGGCAGGGCACGCGCCGGTCGCCGAGGAGGACTCCGGCGCGGTAGTGAAGGCAGTGTTTCAGGGCATACGCAAATGCAGCTGCCCGCAGAGCTGAGAGTTGTGCTGCGGGTATAGATCGAAACGAAACCGACAAACCTGTGACCAGTTGGCCGCAGGTCAATTGCAACTGCAACATTTTTCCCTGGCTTTGCGAAGCCGCTCGATCAACGTGCGGCGACGAGGCCCAGAGGAGCTTCCATGTGGATCGTTCGTCTAGCGCTGCGGAGACCTTACACATTTGTTGTGATGTCGCTGCTGCTCTTTATCCTCGGGCCGGTGGCGATCCTTCGCATGCCCGTCGATATCTTTCCGAATATCGATATTCCGGTGGTCTCGATCGTATGGAACTACGCGGGACTTTCACCGCAGCAGTTGAGCGACCGGATTGTGGTGCAGTTTGAGCGTGGCCTGACGACTACGGTCAACGACATTGAGCACACGGAATCCCAGACGCTGAATGGGGTTTCGGTGGTCAAGGTTTTCTTCCGGCCGGGGGTGAACATCTCCCAGGCAGTAGCGCAGATCTCCGCGATTGCGCAGACAGGGCTGCGGCAGTATCCGCAAGGAACCAATCCGCCGTTGATTATTCAGTACAGCGCGTCGAACGTGCCGGTGCTGCAACTTGGTTTGTCGGGCCCGGGCCTCACCGAGCAGCAATTGTCCGATCTCGGCACGAACTTCGTCCGAACCCAGCTTGCGACCGTGCAGGGCGCATCGATGCCTTTTCCCTACGGCGGGAAGCAGCGGCAGGTACAGGTCGATATCGACACGCAGAAGCTGCAGGCGCACGGCTTGTCTGCGAGCGACGTTGTGAACGCGGTCTCGGCGCAGAACATTATCCTGCCGGCAGGCGTGGTGAAGATGGGCCACGTCGAGTACCAGGTGGAGTCGAACAGCGCCGCTCAGAGCGTCGCCGAGCTGAACAATTTACCTGTCAAGACGATCAACGGAAGCACAATTTACATCCGCGACATTGGCAACGTACGCGACGGCTACCCTCCGCAGACAAACATCGTTCGGGTAAACGGACAACGCGCCGCGCTGATGAGTATCCAGAAGACAGGCAGCGCTTCCACGCTGGATATTATCTCCAACGTGAAGGCGAAGCTCCCGTTCATCCTGGCTCAGACCAGGGACCAGGTGCCAGGGTTTGAGATTCAGCCCACATCAGACCAGTCGATCTTCGTACGCGCGGCAATCAGCGGCGTGGTTCGCGAAGCGGTGATAGCTGCCTGCCTTACCGCCCTCATGATCCTGATCTTCCTCGGCAATTGGCGGTCGACGCTGATCGTCGCTGTGTCGATACCGCTCTCGGTGATCGCTTCGCTGCTGGTGCTTTCGGCCTTGGGAGAGACGATCAACATCATGACTCTTGGCGGGCTTGCGCTTGCCGTCGGCATTCTGGTGGACGACGCAACCGTCACTATCGAGAACATCGACCGCAACCTGGAAGAAGGGAAGGAAGTTGAACGCGCGATTCTGGACGGTGCTGCTCAGATCGCGGTGCCGGCGTTCGTCTCGACCATTGCGATCTGCATCGTGTTTGTACCGATGTTTTTCCTGAGCGGTGTGGCGAAGTACCTGTTCGTGCCTATGGCGGAGGCCGTCGTATTCGCGATGCTCGCTTCCTACCTGTTATCGCGAACGGTTGTGCCCACGATGTCCAAGTACCTGCTGAAGGGCCACGAGGATGGCACCGATGGCCAGGCAAGGAAAAGCCGGAACCCATTCACACAATTCCAGCTTGCATTCAATCGCTCGTTCGAGCGAGTACGAAACTGGTATCGGTCGGCACTGGAGCTCTGCCTGGAATACAGGGCAGTTTTCCTTGTCGGGATCGTCGTCTTCTGGGCGGCATCTCTCGGCGTGCTGTATCCCTGGCTGGGGCAAGACTTCTTTCCTTCGGTCGACAGTGGCCAATTCAAGCTTCACGTCCGAGCGCATACCGGCACTCGTATTGAGGACACCGCGCGGCTCTGCGATCAGGTCGAAACTGTCATCAAACAGCAAATTCCCGGGAAAGAGCTGAGCTCGATTATTGATATCGTCGGCATCCCCTATTCAGGCCTGAATCTCTCGTACTCGAACTCCGCCCCTGTGGGAACAGGAGATGCCGACATTCTGGTCTCGCTGAGCGAGAAACACAGGCCTACGGCTGAGTACATGCGCATGTTGCGCGACAAGCTTACGGAAGCGTTCCCGGGAACGGCGTTCTACTATCTGCCGACCGACATGGTCAGCCAGATCCTCAATTTCGGGCTTCCGGCACCCATCGATGTGCAGATTGCAGGGCTGCACGTGGACACAAATTACAAGCTCGCCGAGAAGCTGATGCAGCAGATGAGCAAGGTTCCCGGTATCACCGACTTGCGAATTCAGCAGCCGTTCGATCTACCAAAGTTCACCGTGAATGTGGACCGTACCCGCGCACAGCAGGTGGGGTATTCGCAAAGCGACATAGCGCGAACACTGCTTACCAGTCTGAGCGGCAGCTTTCAGACCAGCCCGACCTTCTTTCTCAATCCGCAAAATCATGTGAGCTACAACATCGCGGTGCAGACGCCCCAATATCAGGTCAAGGATCTGCAGGATCTGCAGAACTTCCCGATTGCAAATGCCAACTCTCAACCCCAGATTCTGGGCAATCTGGCTTCCTTCCAGCGTGGTACGGAGCAGGGGACGGTGAGCCACTACGATGCGCAGCCCATTATTGACGTCTATGGAGCGGTCGACGGAACAGATCTACAGAGTGTGGCAAATCGGGTCCAAAGTCTGGTTAAGCAGGTCGAAGACAAGAAGGTCCTTCCACCCGGTTCCAGGATTTCCGTGCGTGGCCAGATCGAGACGATGCACAGCTCCTTCCAGGGGCTGATCTACGGCCTGTTGTTCTCGATCGTGCTGGTATATGCGCTGATCGTCGTCAACTTCCAGAGCTGGCTGGATCCATTCATCATCATTTCAGCCCTGCCGGGCGCGCTCGCCGGCATCGTGTGGATGCTGTTTGTAACGGGAACACATCTGAGCGTGCCTGCGCTTACGGGATCAATTATGTGCATGGGAGTGGCAACGGCAAATTCAATTCTGGTTGTGAGCTTTGCGAAGGAACAGATGGAAGCCGGCAAGAGTGCCCTGGAAGCAGCCATGGAAGCCGGCTTTACCCGTTTCCGTCCGGTGCTGATGACCGCGCTCGCCATGATTATCGGCATGGTGCCAATGGCGCTCGGTCTCGGTGAAGGCGGCGAGCAGAACGCGCCGCTAGGCAGGGCCGTGATTGGTGGATTGCTGCTGGCGACCTTCGGCACGCTGACATTTGTGCCGGCATTCTTTTCCCTGATGCATCGCAATGATCCGGCAGTGGTCCAGATCCACGAGGAAGATGAGGTGGACGCTTGAGCGACAGCACTGAAATTCAGACGAACCGCAATACTCCGGAGCACAAGCGGACGGGTGCTTCCCGGGGGCCAATGGTGACGCTTGCGGTCGTGATTGCGCTTGTCGCGGTCTTTGTAGCCGTTGCGGGTATTCTGGAGCGCAAGCGTACGAACGCCGCGCTCGAGAAGTACACCAACTCCACATTTGCACCGGCTGTCGCCGTCGTCGAACCGAAGCTGGAGAGCAGTGCAAGCGAGATCGTACTGCCCGGCAACATCCAGGCCTACGCGCTGGCGCCGATCTATGCCCGCACCACCGGATACGTGAAGGCGTGGTACCACGACATCGGATCGCATGTCAGGAAGGGTGACCTGCTTGCGCTGATCGAAACCCCGGAGCTGGACCAGCAACTCGCGCAGGCTAAAGCGGACCTTGCCAGCGCACAGAGCAATGCCGAACTGGCAAAAGTGACGGCAAACCGCTACCTGGGGCTGCTGAAGCAGAACGCGGTCTCCGAGCAGGATACGGACAACGCGAAAGCGCAACTGCAGGCACGCAACGCGGAGGTCAATTCGGCCGAGGCCAACGTAAAGCGGCTGTCGGAGCTTGTATCCTTCGAGCGCGTGGTTTCGCCATTTGACGGTGTGGTCACCGCTCGCAATCTCGACGTCGGACAACTTGTTTCAAGCGCTGGCAGCACATCCACCCCCGGCACGGGGACCGTCATCGGCAGTAAGCCGATGTTCGAGATCTCGGCGGTCCAGAAGCTGCGTGTCTACGTTACCGTTCCTCAGGTGTATGCGCCCGATGCCAAAGCAGGCGTGATCGCAACGTTGACGTTGCCTCAGTATCCCGGCAAGCCCTTCAAGGGCAAGCTGGTGCGCACATCGGATGCAGTGGACCCGGCAACGCGCACGTTGCTTGCCGAGATCGAGGTGGAGAACCGGAGTGGGGAACTGCTACCCGGCAGCTACACACAGGTGCATCTGAGCGTCTCCAGCAAGGCGCCTGCATTGGTGATCCCGGTTAGCGCGGCGATTCTGGAACCGGATGGCCTGCATGTCGCCGTGGTGGATTCCAATCAACGTGCCCACATGGTGCGGGTAGTTCCCGGCAGAGACACGGGTGCGACGATACAGATTCTCGCCGGGCTGGAGCCAGGGCAGAAGATCATCGCGAACCCGCCGGACTCGCTGACAGACGGAGAGCAGGTCCGCGTCGTCAAAGCGGCGACGGCGGCTCCGCGTGCGGAGAGCGAGTGATGAGGGGTTCTCGAGCAGCGGCGAGCGCCGCGATGATCTCGGCGTTGCTGGCCGGTGGGTGCAAGGTAGGCCCGAACTACCGCGCGCCTGCGATGCCCGCGCCACCAGCGTACTCAGACAACGGGCACAACGGGAACTGGACCACCGCCCAGCCCGCCGATGCGAAGGACCGCGGCGCATGGTGGCAGCTGTACAACGATCCTGAGCTCAACGATCTGGAACAGCGGTGCGCGAATGCAAACCAGGACATCGCTGCCGCGCTGCATGCTTACGAGCAGGCGCATGCCCTTATTCGCGAAGACCGGGCTTCGTTATTCCCAACGGTATCCGTCGGAGTGGATGCGTCGCGCAACAGCGTCTCGGCGAACAAGCCGCTGCGCACCGGTGCGGCCAATTACTGGGACTTTCTTATTCCTGTGGACATTTCATGGGAGCCAGATCTGTGGGGAGGCATTCGCCGCCAGATCGAGTCGACGACCGCTGCGGCACAGGCGAGCGCCGCAGACCTGGCGAACACGCGGTTGAGCCTGCAGGGGATTCTCGCCGTTACGTATCTTCAACTACGTGGGCTGGACTTGCAGGCGCAGCTACTGCGGTCCACCATCGATGCCTACGCGCAGGCCGCGCAGCTTACGCAGACGCGTTTCGTCGGTGGGCTGGCGACGCAGAGCGATGTCGCTCAGGCCGAGGCCCAACTGCAGGCAACACGCGCGCAGCTTGTGGATCTGAGAGTGCAGCGTCAGCAGTATGAGCATGCCATTGCGGTTCTGGTGGGCGCTCCGGCAACCAACTTCACCGTGCGGGAGAATCCCCTGGCGGGCGATCCGCCATCGATTCCGACGGGCCTGCCCTCGCAACTGCTGGAGCGGCGCCCGGATGTGGCGGTCGCAGAGCGACGCATCGCTGCGGCCAATGCGCAAATCGGCGTAGCGACATCGGCGCTCTACCCGCAAATCAGCATCGGCGCCACCGGCGCTCTGGAGAGCGCGAAGATCAGCCGGTTGTTTCGCTCTGACAGTGCCGAGTGGGGCGCAGGTCCTTCGGCTAGTCAGGTACTGTTCGATGCGGGACGCCGACGTGCCCGTATCGAGGTCACGCTCGCACAGCGCGAGCAGGCCGCCGCTCTCTATCGGCAGCAGGTACTCTCCGCCTTTCGCGACGTGGAGGACCAGCTCTCCGCATTGCGTGTACTCGAGGAAGAGGCTGTGGTGCAGGGCCGTGCGGTCGATGCGGCTCGTCAGAGCGCAGATCTTTCACTGGTGCGCTACAAAGGCGGACTGGCGACTTATCTTGAGGTGCTGACCAACCAAACCATTCTCCTGAATGATCAGCGAATCGCCGCTGGCCTGGTGGCGCGGCGCATGGTGGCCAGTGCGCAGTTGCAGGTCGCGCTGGGCGGCGGATGGAGCACGTCTCAGCTGCCGCCGAACTAAACAATGCAGATAACGCTGGTGTAGCATTGGGCCGTCCGCATTCGCGGAAGGAGATGGATCATGTTTGCAGTTCCTGCGCTGAAGCGATTGATTGTCCTTGTCTTCGGAGTTGTGGCGGCGTGTCTGAGCCCGAAGTTCTCGCTTGCTCAGAAGGCTGCGGATGCACCTGCCTGCACGCCTGCGACCTGTTCCTACCTGAACCCGGCGCTCGCGCCGGAGGCACGCGCAAAGGATCTGGTTGGCCGGATGACGCTTGAGGAGAAGGTCTCGCAAACACTGGACCAGGCAGTTGCGATTCCGAGGCTCGGCGTGGCTCAGTACGGATGGTGGAACGAGGCCCTGCATGGCGTGGCCCGATACGGTTCCGCCACGATGTTTCCGCAAGCGATTGGTATGGCGGCCACCTGGGATAGCGATCTGATTCACCGCATCGGGGGCGTCATCTCAGTGGAAGCCCGGGCGAAGTACAACGACGCCATCTCGCATGGGCTGCATGAGCGCTACGGCGGGCTCACGTTCTGGTCTCCGAACATTAACATTTTTCGCGATCCACGCTGGGGACGCGGCCAGGAGACCTACGGAGAGGATCCTTTCCTGACCGCTCGCACCGGCGTTGCATTTGTTCGCGGGTTGCAGGGTGATGATCCGCATTACCTCGCACTGGTTGCAACACCCAAGCACTTTGCGGTCCACAGCGGGCCGGAGACGTCGCGGCATAGCTTCAACGTCGATCCCTCTCCGCACGATCTGGAGGACACATATCTGCCAGCCTTCCGAGCAACCATCATGGAGGCCAAAGCAGACTCGACGATGTGCGCGTACAACGCGGTAAATGGTAAACCCGCGTGCGCAAGTGATCTGCTGTTGCAGGATCGTCTCCGCTCAGCCTGGAAGTTCAACGGTTACGTGGTCTCGGACTGCGATGCAATCTCCGACGTGAACCGCGGTCATCATTTCGTTACCGACGATGCGCAGGCCGCGGCCGTATCGGTAAAGGCTGGAACGGACCTTGACTGTGGCAGGGCGTACAGCGCTCTCGTGGATGCCGTGCATCGGAACCTGCTGACCACCCAAGAACTGGATGCGGCGCTAGTCCGCCTATTTACTGCCCGCATGAAGCTGGGTATGTTCGACCCGCCGGAGCGGGTGCCGTTCTCCAAACTGACGATTGCCGATAACGCCACACCCGCGCATGCCGCAGTCGCGCTGGAGGCCGCGCGAAAATCCATCGTGCTGCTCAGCAACAAGCACAACATGCTTCCGTTGAAGTCGGGCGGCCACATTGCCGTAGTCGGCCCGACGGCCGAACTGATCCAGGTGCTCGAAGGCAACTACAACGGCACAGTGCTCAACCCCATGGCGCCTTTGGCAGGAATTCGCAAGCAGTTCGGCGCTGACAAGGTGACGTACTCCGCCGGGTCCACGCTTGCGGAGGGCTTCATGTCCCCTATTCCCTCGAGCGTGTTGCATCCCGCGGCAGCCAGCGCCGAGAACGGCCTACGAGGCGAGTACTTCGACAATACGGACTTCCGCGGCCAGCCGCGGGTAGTGCGTGTCGATCCGCTGATCGATTTCGATTGGGACCATATCTCTCCCGCGCAGGAGCTTCCGAAGCTTGGCTGGTCGGTTCGCTGGAGTGGAGTCATCACGCCTCCGGGCCCCGGTCACTACGCATTCAGCTTCAGGATGGGCAGGCCGCCACGGCCCGCGAGAAATGCAGCTGCCATGGATCCGACCGGCGAGGGTGGAGTGGGCGGAGCCATTGCCTCGGCCGCCCCGCATCTGTTGCGAATCTTCCTCGATGACAAGCAGGTGTTCGACCTCGATGAAGGCAAGCCGAACTTTGAAGCTGACTTCTCCGACACACGCCCGCACACACTTCGAATCGAGTACGTTCGCACCTT
>Ga0157372_10005213_pt1 | contig 13814 bp, 15 predicted proteins | sample C55metaG_FD_115307 | JGI IMG/M metagenome (GOLD analysis project Ga0157372, IMG submission 115307) | Corn rhizosphere microbial communities from Kellogg Biological Station, Michigan, USA - C5-5 metaG | ecosystem: Host-associated > Plants > Roots > Rhizosphere > Soil | place: USA: Michigan... | reverse complement strand
TGATAAAGGTTTTATTCAATTGAGTGTAAGTTTTTCATTCAATTCAGTAGTAGTCTTCATGAGTTATCTTGAGGTGTATCAGAATAAAGACGATTTAGGATTACTAAGATTACTTCAGAAAAAAATTACCAATATTCATATTAATAATGACAGGAATGAGTTAAGGATTGAATTCGAGGATAAAAGTGAATTATGTCTTATTGGAAACAGATATGAATCATTTTTAATTCATATTAATGGAACTGAGATTAGAGTTTAGAGCTTACGGGACTCTTATTAATGACTATAGCAATGCAGAGCTAAAGAAGATTTTTGACATGCATATCTCAAAAGAAAAAGCTCAGGTAAGAACAGATGAATGGACAGGATATACTCCTTTAGAATCGGAATATAGAATGGAAAGAATAAAATCAGATAAAGGAAAAGACTTTTCAGAAATGCATACTTTGATAATGAATTTGAAATCATGGTTAAGAGGAATATATCATAAGTGTAGCGATAAGCATATGCAGGCTTATCTCAACAAATTCTTCTATCGGTTCAATCGTAGAGGATTTGGGAAAAACAGCTTGCATAAATTAATCGTAATGATGATTCAAACAAAACCATTATTATTGATAAACCAAGTCACGGCTTAAAAGCCTAATTCTATTAATTTATTCTTGTAACACATTGTCTAATAAAAGAAGATTAGAGCTATCGTGAATGATTAAAAGCAATAATGTTGACAGGATTGTTAGTGCAACAATAGAAATACAGAAAGCAAAGGATACAAGCATGCTATATGCGATACTTTATAAGCCAGATGACCCGCGAATTACTCAGCTTGCATTTCAAAAAGGAATGTCTGTTTATCAAATAAAAATGACTGCTTTAAGACAGTTAACTGGAATTATTCCATCTAAGAAAATAACCTATAAAGTGGACACTTCAATAAACCTGAATCAGAATTAACAGAGAACGAGTTGAGACAACTAGAAAAATTATCAGAAAAGTTTGGAGGAAATTTAAGATATGACCTTGAACCGGTAAAAGGAAGATTTAAAACCCATGTTCAGGTTGAAGGTTTGGGAAGTAGTCTGGAAGCAAGACATATCTGGTTGGCCGACGGGATTAAATAAATGGAAAATGGATAGTAACATCATACATGGAGGAAGATGAACGCGAGCAAAAAACGGAATAGTTTATAAATAATATGGGGAAACCATTTTTTCATTTCATCCTTTTTTAAGATCGGCAAGGCCGTTGAGTTTTTGTTTTTACTTAAGTAAAAGTAGACAGGTCTCCCACCGGGAATATGGGCATATGCCCATATTTTATAAATATTATTTTTGTATTATTCCCTTTTTCTTGACCGGCTGGTGCCGTACATACATGTCTTGGTGGGAGGCAATGTATTCCAACTTTAGCGATAAAATGATTGGGAAAACGCTTTTCAAAATACCTGACAATGAGTCCTCTGGCCGCCCTTATTTTAAGGTCTACAGCTTGCCGGGTTTCCAGGAGTAAAAAATTTTTCCAGGTGTTATTGCAAATATGAAAAATAAGTCTTTACTTTGTAATTCAAAGCACTTTCTATGAATCAGCAACAACAGTCCCTCGAAGAATTGCGACACATAAAACAAATGATGGAAAGAAGCAGCCGCTTTATCAGTCTCAGTGGACTAAGCGGAATAGCTGCCGGAACCGTCGCTATTGTGGGTGCCTTGCTTGGCGCCAAAATGATTTCAGATTATACACGCAATACCAGCATTAGCTACGATACCCTGGTAACTGAGCTTATTGTGATCGCTGTAACGGTTGTCATCCTTGCATTGTCATCGGGCTTTGCTTTTACCTACCTGCGAAGTAAAAAAACCGGAGTATCAATTTGGGGAACCACCACCTACAGGCTTGTGATCAATCTCGCCATACCTCTTGTTGCCGGAGGTTTTCTCCTTTTACGATTAATACAGTTACAATACGTTTCCCTGGTTGCACCGGGTTGTCTTTTGTTTTATGGCCTGGCGCTGGTGAACGCCTCAAAATATACCCTTGGCGAGGTCCGGTACCTGGGTTATTGCGAATTGATATTGGCTGTTATCAATTTATGGGTTCCGGCACACGGTCTCATTTTCTGGACAACCGGCTTTGGATTGCTTCACATTATTTACGGTATAATCATGTGGAGAAAATATGAACGGGTTACCTTTTAAACTGTTTTATTGATGAGCAACCTTATCGAAAATTTGAATAAAACATTTGACAGCCGCGTTCGCATCGGCATCATGAGCGCATTAATGGTCAATGAAGAAGTAAATTTCAATACACTTAAAGAACTGATAGAGGTTACCGATGGCAACCTGGCTTCACACTTAAAAGCCCTGGAAGATTTAAAATTTGTTACTGTGAAAAAAAGCTTTATCGGCAGAAAAACGAATACCAGCTACCGGCTGACAAAAGCAGGTGAAAAGGCATTCAAAAAACATATAGAAGCTTTGGAAAAAATAATAAAAAACATTTCCTGATTTTTTTTGTACTTAAACTTTGAAATTCAAAGCACTTTTAACATGAAGAATAAAGATCATAAAATTATCAAAGGCTGGCTGACCTTTTTCATAGTTGCATTGTTCATTAGTGGTGTTACAGCTATTCCGGTCAATTCAGAACTATCAGTTCTATTGAAGTTTCTTTCTCCAGGAAGTAAAGCTTTCGTATGGGTTCAAAAGATTGCCGTCGCTTATCGGAACGTGGGCCTCCAATATCCTTTCTTATTCTACGGGTACGACTGGCTTGCCTTTGCCCATTTCATCCTGGCCATTCTTTTTATTGGTCCCTGGAAAGATCCCGTACGCAATATCTGGGTGATAAAATTTGGACTTTTCGCATGTATTTTAATTTTTCCTTTCAGTTTCATTGCGGGTCATTTCAGGCACATTCCATTTGGCTGGCAACTCATCGACTGCAGCTTCGGCTTGTTCGGTATAATACCATTATGGATATGCTACAGAAAAATAACATTAACTACTTAAAAGATCACAGGTGAGCATCTATTTAAAATTAACAGGGCGCACTTTTACAATATGGCTGCTCACTGTATTCCTAAACGGGTTGCTGGCAGGCATTGCCATTTCAATGATAGGCAGGGAGTTTGATCAGGTGGCGGGATATTGTATCCTCGCTGGTGTTCTTTCCCTGGTATTCTCCGTTCCCGGTTTTTTTATTTTCTGGATCGTTTTGCTCGTCAGGGCAGCCAGGCACGATCGTGAGCGTGAGTTATTCCGGGCAGCGCTGAGCGCCGGTTTCATACTGTCAGCCGCCACCGCTGCCTGTGCATATGGTCTTCTTTTTAGCGTGGTGAAAAATGATGCTTATGTCCTGATGGTTACCATCATTTTATCAACGCTCATCAGTATTATGATCCATTTTAAAATTTTCAAAAATCTAAAATAAGTAATCAATGAAACACGCATCTTCAAAACTCTTGCTCGTCTTCACAGGTGCTTTCATTTTCACCCTCCTTTTCTGGAACGAAAAGATGGGTGTTAATGCCATAATATTTGACGTTTTTGTTTGTATAGGCGTTTTTATTCTCTACCCTTCCTGCCGCAGTAACAAGATCAGTCGGTGGTTGTTCCTGGCGCAAACAGTAACGCTTGCCATGATTGTTATTCAAAACACCATTTTGAGTAAGATCGCATATGCGGTCACACTCTTGCTTTTTGTGTCATTCTCGGAATTTGTGCACCAGTCTGTGTTTTTTGCCGGTGGTTCCATAATTACCAATTATGTAGTGGCAATACCCAACGTCCTCATTGAACTGGCTAATATGGGTGGTAACCGGATCCATGTTTACGGCTGGATACGACGCTTCAGGTTGTTCATCATTCCGCTTGCTATTCTTTCTGTCCTTTTTGTAATTTATAGTTCAGCTAATGTTGTTTTCTCAAACATGTTTACTGCTTTTCTCGACAGGATTAGCAGTTGGTTTTCCAATATTTTTTCCTGGTTTTCTTTTGAAAGAATTGGCTTCTTCTTTCTCGGGGCTTTCATCGTAGCGGGTATATTGATCAAAAGCCGCACTTCCTGGTTTTCAGATAAGGATATGAATTGTCATAATGACCTTTCACGTAAAAAGAACCGGTTGAAAAAATGGAGGGAAACTGGCTTTGCCGATCTTTTACAGTTAATTATTGGCAGGGCCGCAATTGGAAATCTCGCTTTAAAAATTGAATACAGGATTGCTACGGCAAGCATACTCTTACTAAATATTTTGTTGGCTGTCATTAATGTGCTTGATATCAGGTACGTCTGGCTTGGATACGGAATGGATGAAAACACCCAACTGTCTGCATACGTACATGAAGGTGCAGGTTTACTGATACTTTCAATACTACTTGCCATGTTCGTATTACTATTCTTTTTCAGAGGCAACATTAATTTTTACAAGCAAAACAAATGGCTGAAATATGGCGCTTACCTCTGGCTCCTTCAAAATACAATTCTTGTATTGTCAGTTTTTTGCCGTGATTATTATTATATATCCCGGCTTGGACTTGCTTATAAACGCATAGGTCTTTTGTTTTTCCTGGTGATGGTTTTGGCCGGTTTGATAAGCATTTTTCTGAAAATTTATTTTAAAAAAACTGTTTACTTTCTTCTCCGGGTAAATGGATGGGTAGCAGTGGTTTTATTGGTTATCTCTGCGTCTGCCAATTGGGATGTCGCCATTGCCAGCTACAACCTGCAACACAAAGCGACCATTACTCCTGATGTTCATTTTTTATTGTCTCTTTCAGATGAGGTTTTACCGGTGCTTCAGAAAAATGAAGAGGTTTTTCAAAATGCTGCCTCCGGAAACACGCACTACTTTTTTAATAATCAGTATCGCAACCCATTGGACTATTTTAACTATCGTAAGGAACAATTTATTATAAAGCAAAAACAGTATTCATGGCTTTCCTGGAACGTAGCTGATGCTTCTGTTCTTAAAGAATTGGAATAGAGGATCTGATCTGATCCTCAGCGGCCGGCCGTGATATTTCAGTTGATTTTATTTCCTTGTTCTTGCCTTTGTGAGTGTACGTATATCCATGTCAAGGTATGAGGCAATGTATTCCAACTTTACGCGGTTAAGTAACTGGGGAAAATGCTTTTCAAAATAGCGGTACCGTTCCCTGGCAGTGAGCCTGCTGATAGCCCTGGTGCGTATGTCCTTTAAATTATTGAACCGCTCAGCGACAATGGTGCGGATTCGGGATATCTCTGGATAGGTATCTACCAGGTGTAGTATATTTTCAATACGCATACCCTGCAGTTCGCAGTCTTCAATCGCCTGGATATTGTAAAGGCTTTTCTTTTGGTCAAAGAGGCTTTTAAAGAGAACGATCACGTGATCTTCTTCGATGAACAAGGTGGTTACTTCCCGTTCTTCACGGGTATAATAACACCTTACCAGCCCCTTTTGAAGATACCATGCATATTGACATACCTCCCCTTCATAAAGCAGGAATTCATTTTTTTTCTTCCTGGTAAAACGAAGCCTGTTCTGTAGTTCTGCTTCTAATGCCCCGGACACAGGATGCAGGCGGTTTAAAAAAGAAATAACTTTTTCCATCACATCAGGTTGAACATCATCCCTGCCCGGTATGATCGGGTGCAGGTAACAATTTTTGGCTACTTAATTAATGGATAGGGGATAACAGTTTTATGAATACACAGTTATTGCAAAGTTCAACCCCTTCTGTCGTCCTTCATAGTAAAATCAGGTATAGTATCCGTTATCTTATACCGTTTCCGCCATTTTGAACGGTTTTGACCAACGAAAAGATGGGGCTTTTTTGTTGTTTGCAACTTATCTGGTTATTTTTTAAAGGATCCGGGAGTGTGTTTGAATCTCTTTTTAAAAGCATTATTGAAAGTGCCCCGGTTTTTGTATCCAACCTCACGCATCGCCTCTTTCACCCATTTCCCTTCAGCAAGCAGTTGCACAGCTTTATTCATTCGTATCCGTTCAACATAAGTATGAAAACTTTCATCTTCCTGACTTTGAAACAGGTACCGTAGTGTAGACTCATTTAAACCAAACTTTTGTGCAACACTCCCGGCGCTCAGATCGGCTGTCAGGTTCGTCAATACATATTCCTTTATCCGTTCCAGCCGGCTTTGCCAGTGAAGTAATTGGTCTGAAATATTTATGTTTTGCGGTGTCTGCATTTTTTTATTGGTACAATTGCATGTATGCGATCTTAATTTTAGCCGCTCTGTATTTACCCGGAACTTATTTTTTAAATATCCGCTAACTTTTCATTATTTTATGGCGAGCGCTCGCCATTTTTTGGCGATCGTTCGCCATTTTATCCACATGATCTTCCGACATTCTTTACAAATTAGAAGATCGCATGTATCATTTCAGACATATTACTTATCCGATCAGGTTTTTTCGGGCTTGCGTTTTCTTTCTCTGCATTCAACCTGACGTCCAAGAAGCAATTCCTCTCTGGTTCTGGCTTTTCTTATCCGGAAGACAAACATCAACAATATTTCCTTAAAAAACACCCGTATTTATACGGGGATCCTTAAAAATCAGGGAAGGATATTTACAGGTTATGCGACGCCTAACACTGCCTGCTAACGCTGCCCAAAACCTCTTCTGATGAGCATAATCATTTCCTGCATTTGCTGAGAATTTGTTACCTGTTTTTACAGGTCTGGCAATATTAAAAGAAACAAATGCATAAAAGATGGCGGGTAGCGGAAATTTCGTATCAATACGCAGATTTTTCGTAGCAATACGCAGGTTTTTAATAATGGCGCCCATAAAAACCAAAAGGGAATAGTTATCCTGATCCGGACAGGTTTATTAGTTATCGTTTGCTGGCTTTAGGAGCAGGGAGTATCAGGCTATAAGCAAAGAGACGGTCTCAAAAGGAAAAAGAGAAAGATGGCCGGTAATAATCAGGATGGATTTCATGGCCTTTCGCCACTCGCCGGGCGGAACTCCGAATTTTCTTTTGAATGCCCTGATGAAATTATTCAGGTAGTGAAATCCTGTAAGGTGGCTGATTTGTTTCAATGGCTTATCAGTGTCCCTCATCAGCATCTTTGTCCTCTCCATCCTTTCGGTTTCCAGGTATTCAAAAACCGGCATTTCAAAATACTGCTTAAACCCTTTCTTTAATTTAGTAGGGCTTAATCCAACATCGGTGGCAATCTGTTGAATAGTATAATGGCGTGAAATATCTTTCGCGATCATTTCACGTGCTTCATAAAGGCATTCAATATCATGTTGAGTCAGTTGCATCATATGCGGCTTTCGCTGATGGATTTCTGAAAGACAAACTTCATCAATACCGGCCAAACAAACCAGCGTAGTGCTACGGTATTTTTGGCCTAGTCTGGATGCAATACTAGACCAGGGACAATGATTGTAAGTGAATTAGCACCTGGTTTACTTATTATTGACCGGATGGGAATTGAGGGCAAGATCTTGTTTAAATATATAGCGCTCAATTAAGAGGTAAGCAATTATTAAATTTTTGAATTATTGTTTGATTGTTTTATTGATTATCAAATCAGTACTTTCTTTGCGGCAAGGTTGAGTGTTAATTGCTTGCGCATTTATTCTATTCCAGCGAACAATCCATTCCCCCAAAATAATTTCTTAAAACACCTTACTTTTACGGACCATCTATACAATTAAAACCCAGGAAGAAAACATGATTTATAAAACAATGCGAATAATGATGCCGGTAATAATTATTCTCTGCAGTCTTATTTCCTGTAATCAAAATAAAGTGGTTCCAAAAGATGATTTTGTAATTGCCAATGGCCAGATACCTAACATTGCTATAGATAAAAACGGCACAATTCATCTTGTGTATGGTTTGGGCGACAGCATTATGTACACGGCTTCTTCAGACAAAGGCAATTCCTTTTCCCGGCCTTCACTTATAGCCGTAGTACCTGGTTTATATTCTTTTGCGATGCGCGGGCCGCAGATCGCCTCAACTGATGAGGGGATTATTGTAACCGGCTGTACATCCAAAGGGAACATCTTTTCCTACTATAAAGAAAATGGAAAATGGAAACTGGGCGCAAGAGTAAATGATGTTGACACGGTGGCTAAAGAAGGATTAATGGCCCTGAGTGCCGATGGAGAAAATGTTTTTGCAGTATGGCTCGATTTAAGAGGAGACAAAAGAAATAAAATATACGGAGCTCAATCAAAAGATGGAGGAAAAAGCTGGGCTGAAAATAAGATGATCTACACTTCGCCTGATACGTCCGTTTGCCCATGCTGTAAGCCTTCAGTTGTGGTAAAAAGAAATAATGTTTATGTTATGTTTCGAAACCGCCTGCATGGCAACAGGGATCTGTATTTAATGCGGTCCGTCAATAATGGCGCTTCCTTTGGCAAGGCGGAAAAACTGGGCACAGGCAACTGGCAATTAAACGCATGCCCGATGGATGGTGGTGGTTTGGCAATAAACGAAAACGGACAAGTACGGACAATATGGAGAAGAGAAGGAGCTATTTTTACGGACGCTCCCGGTGTTCCTGAAATTGAAGTGGGAAAAGGCAGAAACTGCACCATAGCGGCAATTGATAACAAGAATATGTTTGCCTGGACAGAGAATGGAAAAGTACTATTTATTAAACCAAACGGTCAAAAGAAAACCCTTGGCAAAGGCAGCCTTCCTGTTTTAAAAGGGGTCGACGATGAGCATGCAATTTGTATATGGCAAAATGAGCATCAAATTCATGGCGCTGTGGTGGAACTTTAATAGATGATCTTGAGAAACGATAGCGAGAAACATGCGTCACCTTTTCGAAAAGGTGTCAGTTGTTTCTCCCGGCAAAAAAGATTTCCACACAAGGCAATTAATTCCAATTTCTGTCGTTGATAATAAGCTGGCCCTTTCCCGAATTTATTAACGTAGGATCATTTTGAATTAATAACCGCCAATAAATGAAACGGAAAAAAGAGAAAACGACTGTCCTGTTTGTCAACAAGAATTCACACGCGTTCAAGCCCATACAGGTTGCAACCGGCCTGATCCTTCATTGGAAAAAATATGTGGCTGTTTTTGTTATCCTCTTTATTACTCTTGCAGCAGGGTTTGTTTATCTCCTTCGTGCCAATTCTGAACAAAAGCTGATCGCAGCGGCACTTTCCCAAAAAATCCATTCCATACATACGCATACTATAGCGGTCCCTGAAAATGACACTTCTGAGCTTCGCGAAAAATTTACCAAAATAGATACGGAACTATCTGCTATAAACGGATACTTAAAAGCAAGAGGAATCCGCAGCAATATGGAGGCAGTGGGCGGTGAAGCGGATCATGATGTGATATCCGCTGATGAGATCAGTGATTTTTATATCAAATATTTAGACCGGATCGGGTACAATATTTCTTATACGCCGCTTGGTTTGCCTTACCCGGGGAAGATCACTTCTACTTTCGGGCATCGTGAAAATCCCTTTGACGGAACCGGCGTTGAAACCCACAAGGGGGTTGATATCAGCGGCCCCATTGGTTCTCCCGTAAAGGCAATGGCAAAGGGGGAAGTAGAATTTGCAGGAAAAAAAGGTGGCTTTGGCAATTGTATTATTTTGAAACACGGCAATGGTTTTGAAACATTGTATGGCCATTTATCAAAGGTACTGGTAAAAGTTGGCGATCCAATAACGATAGGGCAGGAGATAGGCAGGATCGGCTCTACGGGCCGCTCCACAGGGCCACACCTTCATTATGAAGTACACAAAAACGGCAAAAAAATAAATCCGCAGTCATTTCTAACACTCAAATAGTTATGTTTAAAAAAAATAAAGAGCAGCAGCCATTAGAGATCAATCCTCAGGAGATTTCTACCATCGTTGGTGAGGGATACACTTTCACCGGCGAGATCCGGGGCACTTCTGTCATCAGGATTGAAGGAAAAGTGATTGGGAATCTTCATGTGGAAGGCGGCGTTGTACTGGGTGAAAACGGAAATATTCAAGGTGACATTTTTACAAAGTCGGCGATCATTCATGGCACCTTAAATGGGAATATCAAAGCCGTTCAGATTGAAATTAAAAAGAGCGGCTGCATCCACGGTGACATCACTACAGATACGCTGGAAATAGAGCTGGGAGCACAATACAACGGAAAGCTGAACATGAAGCGGGAGGAGAGAATGGAAGAGGAGGAGGAGGAGAAGAAGGCGTCGTAAGTCTGGAATTGTAAAGGCAGGAGTAGTTCTGCGGGATTTTCAGATCAGCGTTCTTCGCGCAAATTCTGTCTATAATATTCCTGTTTCAAATATTCCATGGTATTATTCTGATTGTTCCTGTTAATCTGAAACCCCAACTCGTTTGCAATTTGATTTGACGTCTGTCGAAAAATATCAGCCATTACAAATAATGATTTCCAATTATCTTCAAATTTATCATTTGAGTAGGTCTTTAATATTTTATTGTAAAAATTTTCTGACAGATATTTTCTCATAAATCTTCCTGCCTTGCCAAATGAAACAGAAAAGTCATTTTCAACTCCAATTTTCCACTCAATGATCTTCATAAACATAGGTCTTACAACTATTTCAGTCATTTCCTTGGCATACGTTATTTCAGATCGTAGAAGGCCTTTTGCCACATAGGTGCTAACCCACCAAAATTCATTACAGGTGTCCGAAAATTCCTTTTCGGTCGGTTTCTGAATATGATAATCTCTGTCGCTGACTGAGAATGGATGAGAAAATAAATTGTCTTTGTCAAGCCACAATATTGACGGACCATTAAAGTTAAAATTTTTAATTTTTTCTTTAGGGAATAACGTTAGGTCTATCCGGTTTCTATCTTTAAATAAAATCAGGTAAGTGAAGCTTATTTTTTCCTGATAATTGCCTTTATCTCCAAAAGTCATTTCATCCGGCAGCTGAAAAATTATTTTCTCGCCAAAAATATTAATCCAGGAATGATCAATCGTAAAGCTTTCCAGGTTGTCAACTATGAAAACAATATCAAAGTCCTGAAGGCGGTCAGTTTTAATATTTGGATTTGCTCTTGAACCGTTTAGTAAAACAGCTCTGATCCGATCGTCTTGTTTGGAAAAATCGAGTAGTAGATTTTTGATTTCAGTTTCACTTCTCATTGTTATAGCATCAACATTTTTTAACTGATCTAAAGTAGTTGATTTATCAATTCTTCCAGCGGGAAAATAAAACCCTTCCTCTTTCCTTCCCTCCCTTCCAAAACTGGCATATCTTTTTATTGACCTTGATAAATGTCTTTATCAAAGTACAAACAAAAACGATCGTTCGATAAAACGCCGGAGCCTACTGGTGGAAAGCCTACCGGCAAGGAGTTGCGCTTTGTGGTTCAGAAACACCATGCCTCCCGTCTGCATTATGATTTCAGGTTGGAAATGGAAGGGGTTTTAAAAAGTTGGGCAGTTCCAAAAGGGCCGTCCATGAATCCGGCAGATAAACGCCTGGCGATGATGGTGGAAGATCATCCATGGGACTATCGCAATTTTGAAGGCATCATTCCGGAAGGCTATGGCGCCGGCACGGTGATCATTTGGGATGAAGGAACTTACGAGCCGGCAGAAAAAAAGAAAACGAAAAAGGAAGATGAAAAAAGCCTGATGCATCATTTGTACCTGGGAAGCATTTCGTTTGTTTTAAATGGCAAAAAATTGAAGGGCGAATTTTCCTTGGTGAAAACAAATCAGCGTGGCGATAACGCCTGGCTGCTGATCAAAAAGAAAGATCAATATGCAACAACGACGGATATTACGCAAGAAGACCTTTCTGTTGTGTCAGGCAAAACTTTAGAGCAGGTAAAAGAACATCCGCAAAAAGAATGGCAAAGCGACCGCGCTAAAAAAATTACGAACAAGGAAGGAAAGGTTGAAGAAAAAGTAGATGTAAATGAATTATTAAATTTGTTGAAGAGGGGAAAGAACTCAAAGTTTTTATCAAATGTAAAACCGATGTTGTGTTCGTTGATAAAAGAGCCTTTTGACGATCCGGATTTTTTGTATGAAGTGAAACTCGATGGCTACAGGATCATCGCCTATGTACAAAATGGAAAAGTGATTTTAAGCTCAAGAAGCGGTTTGGATTATACCCAAAAATATCTCGCTATTGAACAGCAATTAGCCCAATTGGATTTTGATATGATCCTTGATGGAGAGCTTGTCGCGCTAAATAAAGAAGGCCGCCCTGATTTTGATGCCTTGCAAAAAAATAATGGCAAAGATCCGTTGGTGTTTTATCTTTTTGACATTCTTTGGTGTAAAGGGTTTGAGCTGATGGATCTTCCATTGACAGACCGAAAAGAAATTCTTTCAAAAGCGGTGTCTTTTAATGACATGATCAGGTTCAGCGACAGTTTTGATGAAGGAATTCAATTGTTTGAGCTGATTAAAAAACAGGATATGGAAGGCATTGTTGCCAAAAGAAGAAGCAGCAGGTATGAACCGGGAAAGCGTGGGAGAGATTGGGTGAAATTGCCTACAGAAAAAAGGCAGGAGTTTGTGATCGGAGGCTGGACAGAATCCGACAGCGCGGCTCCTTTTGCATCTTTACTTTTTGGTTATTATGAAAATGGAAAACTCCTGTACCAGGGGCATGCAGGTGGCGGATATAAAGCAAAACAAAAAGAAAAAATAATGGAAAAGCTTCTCCCACTGGAAATTAAAAAGAGCCCTTTTGCCAATGAAATAGATACTGATAGAAAAGCTCATTTCGTAAACCCTGAGTTGGTAGCGAATATTAAATTTGCAACTTACACGGCTTCCGGAAAGATTCGGAAACCCGCTATTTTCCTTGGTTTCAGGGAAGATAAAAAACCGAAACAGGTGGTGGAAGAAAAAGTTTTACCAATTGAAAAGGTGGAAGAAAAACCCGATGGACCAAAAGAAAGTTATTCCGAAAGCAACTGGAAAAATTTGGAAGACGAAAAAATAACCAGCGAAGATTCAGTAACTATTGATGGGAAAAAAGTGCCGCTGACCAATATTGAGAAAGAATTGTGGAAAGGAGTTACCAAGGCTGATTTGATTGCATATTATCATTCTGTTTCGGCTTATATTTTGCCTTATCTGAATGATCGTGCAGAATCATTGCATATTAAAAATATCAGGGCAACAGCACCGGGACTTTATATCAAAGACATGGAAGGCCATCAGCCAAAATGGGCGCAAATCTTTTCTACACCGAGAAAACATCCGAAAAAAGGGAAACGAAATACGATAGATTACCTAATATGTAATGATGAAGCGACATTGCTTTACATGATCAATCTTGGATGCATTGATGTCAATCCATGGACATCCAGGATCGATAATTATTCAGAGCCTGATTTTATCATTATTGATCTCGATCCAACTGATGAGGATTTTAAAAAAGTGATCAAAACAGCCAAGGCCGCCAAAAAAGTTTTTGATCAGTTGAAAATAAAAACCTTTGTAAAAACATCTGGTAAATCAGGATTGCATATTTATATTCCATGTGAAAAATTTTCTTTCCCTCAGGCAAGAAAGATAGCTGAAAAAATTTGTCAGATGATCCATGATCTCGCAGCTGAAATTACGACAACAGAGATCACTGTTTCAAAAAGGGGAAATAAGTTATATATCGATCCCAATCAAAACGATGAAGCGGATACGGTTGCAGCAGTCTACAGTGTAAGACCGGCAAGACTTCCAACGGTTTCCACTCCGCTTGAATGGAAAGAAGTGAATGGAAAACTGGATCCCACGAAATTTAATATTCGTTCGATTTTGGAAAGAATAAAAAAGAAAGGAGATTTGTTTGAAGGTTTGATGGATGGGCAGACG
>Ga0157372_10005212_pt1 | contig 13816 bp, 7 predicted proteins | sample C55metaG_FD_115307 | JGI IMG/M metagenome (GOLD analysis project Ga0157372, IMG submission 115307) | Corn rhizosphere microbial communities from Kellogg Biological Station, Michigan, USA - C5-5 metaG | ecosystem: Host-associated > Plants > Roots > Rhizosphere > Soil | place: USA: Michigan... | reverse complement strand
TGTACCTTCCCAATCCGAGCGACTACATTCAGGCGATCGACGCCGCCACCGGCCATTTGAAATGGGAGTACAAACGCCAGGTGCCGGACGATCTCGGCAAGTTCATCCCGGTGCCCAGCATCAACCGGAATCTCGCCATCTTCGCCAACAAGATCATCGACACTAGCCAGGACGACTTTCTTTTCGCGCTGGATGCGGTGACCGGGAGGCTCGCATGGAGAACCCGGATTGTCAATTACCGGGAGACGTCCGGCCCGCTCATCGCCAATGGCAAGATTTTTTCCTCGCGCGGATGCGAATTCAATTTCAGTCCCGATGGCTGCATCATCACTGCTCACGACGCGGTTACCGGCAAGGAACTCTGGCGAACACGGACGATTCCCAAGCCGGGTGAACCGGGAGACGAGACGTGGGCCGGAATACCCGACGCCAAGCGACGGCATGTAGGCGCCTGGATGGTTCCGAGCTACGATGCCGAGTTGAATATGCTGTACGTCGGAACGTCCGTCACTTCCTGGAAACGACAAGACCTACCTCTATCACAACTCGACTTTGGCGTTGAACGCCGACACGGGAAAAATCGTGTGGTATTACCAGCACATCGTGGATCACTGGGATTTCGATCATCCTTTTGAGCGCCTGCTGGTGGATACAGCAGTGACCCCGGATCCCAGCCAGGTTACCTGGATCAACCCCCGGCTGCGTCCCGGGGAGCGGCGCAAGGTCGTCACCGGGATTCCCGGCAAGACCGGAATCGTCTACACGCTCGACCGGCAGACCGGTGAGTTCCTTTGGGCGCGGCCGACTGTTACACAGAATGTGGTGTCGAAAATCGATCCGGCCACGGGCGTCGTAGCCGTCAATCCGGAGACGACGTTCACCGAAGCTGGCCAGACACGATTCGTTTGTCCCACTCCGAATGGCGGCAAGGATTTTCAGGCCGGTGCCTACAGCCCGGTGACGAACGCGATGTATTACGGACTCCAGAACACTTGCATGAATATGACCGCGATCGACAATCCGAATACGGCCTACTCGTTTAACTCGCGTGCGGAAATTACGCCCGGGACGCAGAACATCGGCACCATCTATGCAATCTCAGCGGAAACCGGGAAGACGCTATGGAAATACGAACAACGGGCAGGCATGATGTCGCTGGTGGCGACCGGCGGCGGCCTCCTCTTCGGTGGTGATACCAATGGACGATTCCGGGCTTTCGATCAGGAAACAGGTAGGCCCTTATGGGAGGTGAATCTCGGATCGCCCGTAACCGGCTATCCGATTACCTATAGTGCGGGCGGTAAACAATACGTCGCCGTGAGCGTCGGCAATTCGCTGGTGAGTTCGGGATTGAATCGTCTCGCTCCCGACTTGCATCCCAGCAACGTCAGCAATATTTTCGTTTTCGGCCTTCCCTAGAAGCCTGTTCTGATCCCTGTTTACTGCATGCCGGGCAACCCGTCTTCTTTGGTGACAGGCGCTCGACCATCTCGAATCGCGATTGTTGTAGTTGCCATGATGCCTCCTTTCGGCCTATGCGCGTGTTCCCCGCTAGATGTAGAATGATGCTTCCTCGTTTCTTGTGACTACGATGTCGAGATTGCTTCGACGTACAGCGCCGGAGATTAAGGTCAAACCGTGAAATTGTACTCGTGTATCCGCTCACTCATCTGCGTGCCCATGTGCGTGGCCGCCTTGCTAACAGCGCAATCCTCGTTTGCAGCTGACCGGCCTCAGGTTCAAGCGCAGCTGCTCGATCACGCGGAAGTGACGTGCGCGAACTGCTTCCTTGTACCGAGCTACCAGTATTATTGTTTCGAGGCGGACAATAGGGTCCTGATCGGCTATCAGCGAACTCTCACCATGAACTGGCAGGATGAATCCAAGAATTACCTGACCAAAATCCATCGTGGATGGACTCCCTGGACGCCGCCTGGGCAGACCCTGCCGATCAGCTATGACGAAAAGCATATCTGGATCACGCGCCCGGGAGGAAAACCAGTGAAGCTCACGCAGACATACTCGCGCGACGTCTTCACCGGCAATAACCGGTGCCAGGACGCTGTGCGGACCAAGATCCATTAGCCCATAAAGGGCTACTGATTCACGGAATACAAGCGTCGACACGTATGAGCCGAATGGCCTATCGTAAACCAAACGGCCTATCAATAAATAGGACGTAAAGCCGTTAGGAAAAAAGATCAGCCTTGCGATAATTGATCGGTCGGAATGACGATCAAGACACTACCGCCAGAATCGCCGCCACAAGGAAATCTGCGCGGCCAACACACTCCAGCGCGACCTGCGCAAGGAAAAGCTAAGAAACGCGGCCTGATCTGGGTCGTGATCCTGCTGATCCTGGCGTGTGCGGCAGGGTATGCGGTGTGGCGCGCCGGCCACCCAATCGCCGCCGCCGAGAAAGGCGATGGAGGCGGAGGCGGAGGACGCCGCAACGCGCCTACAGGCCCGGTACCGGTCGTGGTTACCAAGGTTACTCGCTCCAGCGTTCCGGTCTATTTGAACGGGTTAGGCAACGTGACCGCTTTCTACACGGTAACGGTCAAGTCGCGGGTCGACGGCCAGTTGATGAAGGTTGATTTCAACGAAGGCGATTTGGTGAAGGCGGGACAAGTTCTGGCCGAGATCGATCCCCGGCCGTATCAGGTTCAGTTGGATTTGGCCGAAGGTACGCTGGCGCGCGATCAAGCTCTGCTGGATAACGCGAAGCTCGATCTGGAGCGCTACAAAGGCGCCATCGCCACCGACGCCATTCCGAAACAGCAATTGGACACGCAGACCGCATTGGTCGCGCAGTACCAGGCCACGATCAAGCAGGATACCGCGAACGTCGACAACGCCAAGCTGCAATTGACGTACGCGAAGGTCACTGCCCCCATTTCCGGAGTCGTTGGCCTGCGCCTTGTGGATCCAGGCAACATCGTCCATGCCTCCGATTCCAATGGAATGATTGTGATCACCCAACTCCAGCCGATCACGGTATTGTTTACTATTCCGGAGGACAACCTTCCACAGGTCACACAGAAGCTGCGAGCAGGCGCGCACCTGACGGTAGATGCATACAACCGCGACAGTTCAAAAAAGTTGGCATCGGGGATGCTCACCACCCTCGATAATCAGATCGACAATTCCACCGGCACTTCGAAACTCAAGGCGGTCTTCGACAACACCGATAATTCGCTATTCCCCCAGCAGTTTGTCAACATTCGACTTCTAGTCGATACGCTGGGCAATCAACTCGTGGTCCCTAATGTGGCGGTCCAAAATGGCCAGCAGGGCACCTTTGTCTATGTTGTGGATGACAAGTCCAAGGTGCACTTGAAACCGGTTCAAGTGGGTATCACCACCGATAAGGTAGCCGACATTCTCAGTGGCATCACGGATGGAGATCGTGTGGTCATCGATGGAACCGACAGGTTGATCGAAGGCGGCCAAGTCCGAGTTCGGAAAGCCGGAGAGCTGGAGAACCCTCCAGGCTATGACGATACCGGCGGTGGCAACGGGAAAAGCGGCCGCGGCAAAAAGGGCCGGCGGGCCGACGCCAATCCGTGAGCCCCTCCCGAATCTTCATCCTGAGACCGGTGGCCACCTCGCTGATGATGGCCGGCGTGATTCTCGTGGGCTTCGTTGCCTTCCGGCAACTGCCGGTCTCGGCGCTCCCTCAGGTCGATTACCCGACCATGCAGATCCAGACGTTCTACCCTGGCGCCAGCCCGGAAGTGGTAACCTCCTCCATCACTGCGCCGCTCGAGAAACAGTTCGGGCAGGTGCCCGGCCTGACGCAGATGACGTCGATCAGTTCTTTTGGTAGTTCCCTGATCACGCTGCAATTCTCCCTCGATCTCAATATCGACATCGCCGAACAGGAGGTGCAGGCCGCCATCAATGCAGCCACGTCTTTCCTTCCCACGAATCTACCCGTTCCGCCGGTTTACAGCAAGACGAATCCTGCCGACGCGCCAATCCTGACGCTGGCCCTTACGTCCTCGACGGTGCCGCTACCTAAAGTCGAAGAGCTGGCGGAAACGCGCATGGCGCAGAGAATCTCGCAGCTCAAAGGCGTGGGCCTGGTGAGTATCAGCGGCGGACAGCGTCCAGCGGTCCGGGTGCAAGCGAACCCCACCGCGCTCGCATCGTATGGCCTGAGCCTGGAGACCCTGCGTACCGCGCTCGCCAGCGCCAATGTGAACCAGGCCAAAGGCAGTTTCGATGGACCGGATCAGGCGTGGACCATCAACGACAACGATCAGCTTCAGGCCGGCGCTCAGTATGGACCGATCATCATTGCCTACCGCAACGGGGCGCCTATTCGCATTCGCGATGTGGCCACCGTCATAGATGGGGCGGAGAACACCAAGCTTGCAGCCTGGGTGAATGCCGACCAAGCCATCGTCCTGAACATTCAACGGCAGCCAGGCACCAACATCATTAACGTGGTGGATACAGTGCGGGCGCTCCTTCCCCAGATCGAGACTTCTCTTCCGAACGGGATCAACGTCCGCATCGTCTCGGACCGTACGACCACCATCCGCGCATCGGTGCAAGATGTCGAGTTCGAATTGATGCTGACCACCGCGCTGGTGGTCCTGGTGATCTTTCTGTTCCTGCGCAGCGCTTCAGCCACGATTATTCCTGGCATCGCCGTGCCTCTTTCCCTGGTGGGCACATTCGCTGTTATGTACATGCTGGGATACAGCCTGGACAACCTTTCATTGATGGCGCTCACGATTTCTACGGGCTTCGTCGTGGATGACGCCATCGTGATGATCGAAAACATCTCGCGCTATATCGAGATGGGGTATGCCCCCATGGAAGCCGCCCTCAAAGGATCGGCCGAAATCGGATTCACCATCGTGTCGCTCACCGTATCTCTGATCGCCGTGCTTATTCCGCTGCTGTTTATGGCGGATATTGTGGGCCGCCTATTTCGCGAATTTGCAGTGACGCTCGCCGTGACCATCATCTTTTCGGCGTTTGTCTCGCTGACGCTAACACCCATGATGGCGGGCCGGATTCTGAAGCATCATCCGGAATCGGAGCAGGGCCGGCTGTACCGCTGGTCCGAATGGTGCTTCGTCAAGACAATCGAAGTGTATGGCAGGATGGTTCGCGTCGTGTTGCGGCATCAGCCGCTGACACTATTGGTGGCTGCTGGCACCGTGGCGCTGACTGTGTATCTCTACATCATCGTCCCCAAGGGTTTCTTTCCCGTGCAGGACACCGGCGCCATCCTCGGCATCTCACAGGCACCCGAGACAGTCTCGTTCCCCGCCATGTCCAGGCTCCAGCAGAGACTGGTCCAGGTAATCCGTCAGGATCCGGCGGTGGAGAACCTCACTTCCTTCATCGGCGCCGATGGAGTGAACACCACCATGAATAGCGGCCGCATCCAGATCACGCTGAAGCCACTGGAGCAACGCGCCGACGTGTCCGCAGTGGACGTGATCCGGCGGCTTCAACCGAAGCTGCAGGAGGTTACAGGCATCGAGCTTTACATGCAGCCGGTGCAGGATCTGACCGTGGAAGACCGGATCAGCCGGACTCAATATCAATACGCGCTGGATGCGCCCGACAAGGCGCTGCTGGATCTATGGGCTCCGCGCCTGGTGGAGCGCATGAAGGCGCTGCCGGAGCTGCGCGATGTGGCGAGCGATCAGCAGAACAACGGTCTCGGGCTGTATGTCGATATCGATCGCGACACCTCTGGCAGGCTAGGCATTACGCCCCAGAATGTCGACGACGCGCTCTATGATTCCTTCGGCCAGCGGCAGGTATCGACCATCTATACACAGACCAATCAGTTCCACGTGATTCTCGAAGTGGCGCCCCAGTTCCGGCAGGATAAAGGCGCCTTGACGGACATGTACGTCCCGATCGGATCGGCGTCGGCCAATCTCGCATCGACCATCGCATTGGCAGGGACAAATACCGCTCTCACGGGTGCGGCGGCGCTCGCGCCCGCTCCCCTCAGGGGCTTGGTGCACGCGGCCAATATTCCATCTCCCATCACGATTAATCACCAGAGCCAATTCCCCATGGTCACGCTTTCCTTCAATCTGGCTCCGGGAGCGTCGCTCGGGGCGGCCGTGGAACATATCAAGCAAGTTACGCAGGCGCTGAACATGCCGGCCAGCATCGAACCCAGCTTCCAGGGCACCGCTCATGCGTTCGAATCATCCCTGGCCAACGAGTCCATCCTGATCCTTGCGGCTATTGTCACGGTGTATATAGTTCTCGGGGTGTTGTATGAAAGCTTTATCCATCCCATCACCATTCTTTCCACGCTGCCTTCGGCGGGAGTGGGCGCGATCCTGGCTCTGGTTCTGTTCAAGAAGGACCTGGATGTCATCGCGCTGATCGGCATCATTCTTCTGATCGGTATCGTCAAAAAGAACGCCATCATGATGATCGACTTTGCACTCGAAGCCGAGCGCAAGGAGGGCATGTCGCCGGAAGAGGCGATTTACCAGGCCTGCCTCCTGCGTTTTCGTCCGATCATGATGACTACGATGGCTGCGCTGCTGGGCGCCGTGCCGCTCGCGTTCGGTAGCGGTGTTGGTTCCGAGTTGCGCAAACCGCTGGGCATCTGCATCATCGGCGGACTGATGGTCAGCCAGGTGTTAACTCTTTTCACGACGCCGGTGATCTATTTGTTCTTTGGACGGATCTCAGCCTGGTTCGGCCGTTCCCGTAGCTCTGAAGAACGCGACCAGCTTCTTCCCGCCGAACTGACGTAAGGCTGAAATGTATGAGTATTTCGACGCCTTTCATTCACAGACCGGTGGCAACGACGCTACTGCTGGTAGCGCTGACCATGGCCGGCGGAATCGCGTATACCCTCCTGCCTGTTTCGGCGCTCCCGGAAGTCGATTTCCCGACCATCCAGGTCCGCGCCGGCCTGCCGGGAGCAAGCCCTGAAGTGATGGCGGCCTCCGTAGCCACCCCCCTCGAGAAGCAGTTCACGCGCATCGCGGGCGTCACGGAAATGACGTCGCAAAGTAACGTTGGATCCGCACAGATCGTACTCCAATTCGACCTGAGCCGCGATATCAATGCAGCGGCGCGCGAAGTACAGGCGGCTATCAACTCCTCGGTCGGATTTCTTCCCTCGAATCTTCCGTCTCTCCCGACTTATCGGAAAATCAATCCGGCCGACCAACCGATCCTGTTGATGACGCTTGAGTCGGACGTCGTACCCAGGCCGCAGCTTTACGACATCGCCTCGTCGGTATTTGCCCAGAAACTGGCGCAGGTCCAGGGCGTCGGCCAGGTTCAAGTAGGTGGGAGTTCCCTTCCCGCGGTGCGCGTCGAAGTGAATCCGCAACCGCTCTCCGACTACAACGTCGGTTTGGATCAAGTCGGCACATTCCTCCAGAGCGCCAATGCCAACCGGCCGAAAGGGTCGCTTGCCAACAACGACGTCGATATTCCCATCTATACCAGCGACCAACTTTTTCTGGCGAAGGATTACAAGGATCTGGTGGTTGTTTACCGGAATGGCGCACCGGTCCGGCTTTCGGATATCGGCCGGGTCATTGATGCGAATGAAGATGTGCGGAACCTCGGCATTGTTAATGGCAACCCGATGGTTCAAATCCAGATCAACCGCCAGCCGAACGCCAACGTCGTCGACACCGTCGCACGAATTAAAGCTTTGATGCCGCAGTTTGAGGCCCAGCTTCCGCCGACGGTCCGTTTCAAGATCGCCAGCGACCGCACCATCACGACTCGTGATTCCCTGAGGGATGCCCAACGCAACATGATCATTTCCATCGGGCTCGTAATCATGGTCGTGTTCCTGTTCCTTCGCAGCGGCTGGTCGACGTTCATTCCGAGTATATCCGTGCCGGTATCCATCATCGCCACTTTCGGCGCGATGTATTTGATCGGGTACACCCTGGACAACCTTTCGATTATGGCGCTGACGATTGCCACCGGATTCGTCGTCGACGACGCGATTGTCGTCATCGAAAACATAACACGCCACCTCGAAAGCGGAATGAAGCCGATGCAGGCGGCCCTCAAGGGAGCGCAGGAGATCGGGTTCACTGTCTTGTCGATGAGCATCTCGCTCATCGCCGTCTTCATTCCCATCCTGATGATGAGCGGCGTGGTGGGACGTCTATTCCGTGAATTCGCGGTGGTGCTATCGGTGGCCATCGCTATTTCCATGGTGATCTCGGTCACGGTTACTCCCATGATGTGCGCGTGGCTTCTCGAGGAACGCAGCATTCACGGATACCTATACAACCAGACCGAGAAATTCTTCAAGTGGATTATTTCCACCTACGCCGCTGCGCTTCACGTCGTCCTGGATCATCCCGCGTCTGTCCTGCTCACCCTGATCCTTACGGTGGGCATCAACGTTTACCTGTACGTCAAGGTTCCGAAAGGATTTTTCCCGCAGCAGGATACGGGACGCTTGCAGGGCAACGTCGTGGGCCAGCAGCACATTTCGTACCAGGCGCTGGTGGAAAAGGCGAAATGGTTCGAGGAGCAGATCCGGGTAGACCCGGATGTTCAAGCAGTCACCATGGTGGCCGGGAGCAGCGGGGGCGGATCCGGCGGGAACTCGGCGTATGTCAACGTTCAACTCAAGCCGGTAGGGGTTCGCAACTCCACCTCGGACCAGGTGATCGCCCGTCTGCGCCGTAAGACTTCCGGTGTGCCGGGGGCGGTCTTGTATTTGCAGAACTCCCAGGACGTGCGTATCGGCGGCCGGCAGGGAAACGCGCAATACCAGTACACGCTGCAAGGTCCCGACTTCGCCTCGCTGGCTCAATGGGGACCGAAAGTTCTGCAACAACTCTCGACCCTTCCAGAGATCGCGGATGTAAGTTCGGACCAGCAAAATTCCGGCTTGTCGTCCAACGTGATCATCGACCGCGATACCGCATCGCGTCTGGGTCTCACGGCGCAAGCGGTAGACTCGGCGCTCTATGACGCGTTTGGCCAGCGCCAAGTCTCGGTGATGTACAAGTCGATCAATCAGTACCACGTCGTTCTGGCGCTACAGCAGCAATGGTGGGAGAGCCCGGACTTCCTGAAAACCATCTACGTCCAGACACCCCGGGGTATCGCCGTTCCGTTGTCGACCTTCACGCATTTCACGCAAGGAATCACGCCCATTTCCCTGCCCCATCAGGGCCAGTTTCCGGCCACGACATTTTCCTTTAATCTCGCTGAGAACGTGGCGTTGAGCGACGCCGTGACCGCGATTAACCAGGCGGAAGTGGACATGGGCCTGCCTGCAAATATCACGGGCAGGTTCGCCGGCACTGCGCAGGCGTATCAGGAAGCGCTTGCCAATCAGCCTGTCCTGATCGGAACTGCCCTGCTCGCTGTTTATATCGTGCTCGGAATCCTGTATGAGAGCCTGATCCACCCGCTGACCATCATCTCGACGCTGCCATCCGCCGGCGTCGGGGCGCTGATGGCGATGGTTCTGTTCAAGAGCAATCTGGACCTCATCGGCATGATCGGGATTCTCCTTCTGATCGGCATCGTTAAGAAGAACGCGATTATGATGATCGATTTCGCGCTCGCGGCCGAACGCAACCAGGGGATGAGTCCGCGCGATGCCATCTACCAAGCCTGCCTGCTGCGGTTTCGGCCCATCATGATGACCACCATGTGCGCCCTGTTGGGCGGCATGCCGATGGCCCTCGGCTGGGGCGCGGGAGCGGAGTTGCGGAGACCTCTGGGCATTGCCATCGTGGGCGGCCTTCTGGTCAGCCAGATGCTGACTCTGTTCACGACGCCCGTCATCTATCTGTATTTGGATCGGCTCCGCAATCTTTTTGCGCGCCGGCAACCGGATTACAGTAGCCGCCCCGGTTTTTTGATTCCCGGCGGCGCCGCAGGGAGTGGAGATTGATGCCGGCACGTTGGACCATCGCGGTTCTTACCAGTCTGCTTTGTTCTTCGTGTACCGTCGGTCCCCGTTACCAGCGGCCCGTGGCACAGACTCCGCCTGCCCTAAAAGCAATGGCCGGCAACGACGAGTGGAAGATGGCGACTCCCAGCGATGGCCTGATCAAGGGTAACTGGTGGGAGATTTTCGGGGATCCACAATTGAACCGGCTGGAAGAGTTAGTCACCGTTAATAACCAGAATGTAAAAGCAGCGGAAGCGCAGTTCCGCCAGGCGCGTGCGCTGGTTCTGGCCAGTCATGCGAATTATTATCCCTCCATCGGATCGAATCCTTCCATCGCGCAAAGCGACACGGGACTCAATGGTGGGAGAGGAGGCACTAGTCAGACGTTTTCGCTGGGCGCAACCGCGACCTGGGAGCCCGATCTGTGGGGGCGCGTTCGTCTGTCCGTCGAGAATGCGGTGGACAATGCGCAGGTGAGTGCAGCCGATCTTGAGAATATCCGGCTCAGCCAGCAGTCTCTGCTTGCGACCGATTACTTTGCGCTAGCCGCGGAAGATATGCAGCTAGCGGTGTTGCAGGACACTATTGACGCCTATCAGCGGAACCTGCAGTTGACGTCCGACCGCTTCCGCTTCGGGCTGGCGGGCAGAAGCGATGTGGCCTTGGCGGAAACTGAACTGGCCGGCGCACGAGCCCAGGCCACGGAAACGCGCGTCACCCGTGCGCAGCTCGAGCATGCGATCGCCGTGCTCACCGGTCACCTCCATCCTCATTGGACATAGGCGCCAGCAAGATCAACGCCCCGCCTCCACCCATTCCGCTGGCCATTCCCTCACAGTTGCTCGAGCGCCGCCCCGATATCGCGGCCAATGAGCGCCTGGTAGCGGCCGCTAATGCTAATGTCGGCATCGCCCAGACCGCTTACTATCCCACCTTGACGCTCTCCGCAAGCGCTGGTCTCATCACCAACAATCTGGCGAATCTGTTGACCTACGGGAGCCGCAGTTGGTCCGCCGGCCCCGGTGTCTCTCAGACCTTGTTCGATTTCGGCCGCCGTGGAGCCGCGTTGGCGGGGGCCCAAGCATCCTACGACGCCACGATCGCCGCGTACCAGCAGACGGTCCTCGCCGCCTTCCAGGAAGTCGAGGACAATCTTGCAAACTTGCGCTACCTGGCGGAAGAGGTAGTGCAACAGCAGGCCGCCGTTACCGCCGCTCAGGAATCGCTGAGTCTGGAATTGGACCGGTACAAGGCGGGAACCGATTCCTATCTGAACGTCATCGAGACTCAGACCATCGCCCTGAGCGACCAGTTGACGGCCATCAGTATCCTGCAGCGGCGCATGAGTGCGGCCGTGGATCTCGTCAAAGCCCTGGGCGGCGGTTGGGATGCCTCCACCTTACCCTCGGGCGATGCCCTTCGCACGGCCTCTCTCGCCGATCCGAAGAACACCGAAAACGTGGCTCGGCCGGTCAGCAAATAGAACTGTGATCCCCGAAACGACAAGTCTAACGGCTCAGGGCGCTGAAAATTGGTGGATGGATGAACGAGCCGCGCTTCGGGATCGCTATCTCGCATCATTCCCTGAAAATATCGTAATCCTGGACTTGTGCTGGGCGGCCGGCCAGCGCTACAGCGTATGGAAACGCTGGCTGCGCGGTCCAACAGTGATCAGAGATGGCGCAGCATCGGATGTCGCCTTCCGCAATCTTCTTCTGAGCGGGAAGCCTCCGAGCGCATACAGAAAGTTACCCCGACCCAAGAGCTGGAAGTAGCATTGTGGCGGCTTCCGCGCAGGCGCTCGTTATTGGCGCGTCTTTCTTAGAAATCAAATCGAGCGTTGAACGTTATGGTTCGAGTTCCGGTCGCCGTCGTGATGCGGCCGAACGTGGTGGAGTTGATGCTAGTGTTCGGATTCCCCCACTGTGGTTTATTGAGCAAGTTGATCACGTCGGCTCTGATAGCGAAGGTCTTGCTTTCACGAATTCGAAACTGCTTGTTCAGCGCTCCATTCAGGCCAAGCTGCCCCGGACCTTTCATGAACGGAAGATTTACAGCGGTATTTCCCGTCGTTCCCGGCGTCGGATTCGCGAAGATGATGTTCCCCGATCCGTCCACAACCACTTGATTGGTAAAACGGCCAGGGAGCGTGGGGTCGCCTCCAAAGCTCGGCGCGGGGGCGATCTTCGTACTAAGCCCAGGGAAATACTGAACGAAGCCGTTTCCTTTTACTACCTGTCCCGCATTGTCCGGAAAAGCCCCGACCAGGTCCGCCGTGTTCGTTCCGCGGAAGTTAAGAGTGTTGTCGGTAGACGTCAGAGTGAGAGGGGTGCCGGAAATCCAGGAGAAGCCGGATGAGAGCTCCCATCCTCCCACCACCTGCCGCCCAATCCCGCTATTTCCGAGAAATTTTCCCATGCTGCCGAATGGCAGGTCCCAGGTAATATTGCCTTGGAGAAGATGGGTGCGATCGATGTTCAGCAAGCCCTTGCTTAACGACAGATTGTTTTGGTCTCGAATGAGGTTATCGCCCAGTGCTTTGGAAAAGGTGTAGCTAAACTGACCGCTGACGCCCTTTGAGAAACGCTGGCTCACGTGACCTTGAACCGAATTGTAGGTCGAATTGCCGTTGTTTCCCACCAGCGCCACGCTGCCGAACTGCGGATTCCTCACGAAGAACTGCTGCGGCAGGTTTCCGTTAGTCAGGATTCCGCCGTTCACTCCGGTAGCCGTCGGCGAGGTATTCAGAAAGTTGGCCAGGGCACCTACAGATCCATTCGCGATGAACTGGTTCGTCGTCGTCAATTTTCGAAGTGCCTGAGAACCCGTGAGCGTGGTCCCGTTCACGATGCCGACGCCAGGAATGTTCAAGCCTTTCAGCATTGTGTCGAACAGGGGAGCGTTGCCGCCATTCCGCGTCACGTTGAACGCGTCCAGGAAACCGTTCGAGAAGATGTTGGTGTCATTGATCTGCTGGTTGGTCAGCAGCTTCGACCCTTTGTTGCCAATGTAGCTCACGTCCACGGTCAGGTTGCGCACGATCTCACGCTGTACGGACACGTTGAAACTCTGAATATAGGGCGTCCGAAGAGCGTCGGAGTAACCCACAATCCCCGCGCTGCGGTTCGTCAATGGAACCGGAGAGAACGGCACGGCGCCGCCTGTGGAGACCGGCACGAGATTCGAATTTATGTTAGCCAGATCCAAATATGTGGATGGAGTATATGTGACATTGAGCGTCTGTCCAGGAAGGTTGCCGATGTTGGTGTTCAGAGTGAGGAAATCAATGTTTCCGGCATAGTTCACGCCATACCCAGCACGCAGGATCGTGTCCCGCTTAAACCAAGGCAAGTTCCAACTTATGCCTACCGACGGAGCGAAGTTATTCCAATCGTTATTGTAGATCGTCGTACCGGGATTGGCCGAATCTTTCCCTACGAATTCCGTGGTCGTCAGCGAGCCATTATTCGTGTAGGGCGTTCCAGTATTCGCGAAACTCGTTCCGGAAATTCCAAAGAGTCCGGCCTGGCCGCCCTTAAAGCGGCCTCCCAAGCCGTTGCTTTCGTAAGGCGTACCAAAGAAATCGTAGCGCAATCCCAGATTAACGGTGAAGTTTCGCGAGACCTTCCAGTTGTCTTTGAAAAAACCTGCCCAGGCGTTGGAGTGGTTATCGCGGCCGAACAGGATGGACTTGGTGTAGGCGGTCCAGTCTGTCTGGGTGGGACTGTTGACATAAAACTGCTCCTGGATGCTGGCTACCGAGCCGGCGAGATTCGCCAGCAGATCCTGCGCCGTCGTAATGTCAGACGGATTTAGGCCGGGGAAATTGGCGCTGGTGACATTCGGCACACCAATGGCGCCCACGCCTAGTGTCACGAATGGACGTGTGGTTTGCGCGCCGCCGCTATTCTCTGATCGGGA
>Ga0157372_10005204_pt1 | contig 13829 bp, 13 predicted proteins | sample C55metaG_FD_115307 | JGI IMG/M metagenome (GOLD analysis project Ga0157372, IMG submission 115307) | Corn rhizosphere microbial communities from Kellogg Biological Station, Michigan, USA - C5-5 metaG | ecosystem: Host-associated > Plants > Roots > Rhizosphere > Soil | place: USA: Michigan... | reverse complement strand
GCTGGCTGGCACCTTTGGTGATGGCACCGGCTCCGCCGCTGATGAGGCGCTTGACGTGGCCTCCGCACTCTGGGCACTGTTCGACTGCAGCGTCGCTCATCTTCTGACGCTTCTCAAAATGGCAGGAACACTCTTCGCATAGATATTCGTAGGCGGGCATCGAAATCCTCTTCTTTATTGTAGTCAAGTCTCGATTCGGGCAGGAAGGGAGCGTTCTTGAGCTGATCAACTGCGTGCTAGAATTCGGCATCGATTCGGGCCGAATCCTGAGCCGCTGCTTCCCTTCAAGGCAGTCCCCTTTCGCCTTCGCTTTCGACGGTGGCTCCATTGCGCTGGAGGTCGCCATGGAAACTCTCGCACCCGTTGAAAACAAGCCTGCGCAGTTGGTGAAGACGGAGTGGGGCGCGGCAAAGCGGATCGCCTTCCGATTTTGCTTTGCATATTTTGGCCTCTAACTGCGTCGCGGCTCTCCTTCCGGGAGGTCTGCCGATTCCGGCTGTCGATATACCGGACTCGTTCACGCTCTGGCCGTTCCGGCAGGTTGTGTTCTGGGTCGCTGCGCATCTCTTCGGCGCCAGCCTGCCGCTCGTCTATTCAGGCAGCGGGAGCGGAGACAAGACCTACGATTGGCTGGAGGTCTTCTGTCTGCTGATTGTGGCCGTGATCTCGACAACAATCTGGACGTTAGCCGACCGCGGAAGACGGGAGTATGCGGCTCTTTATAAATGGTTCCGGCTCTACATCCGGTTTAGTCTCGCGACCACCATTTTGATGTACGCGTTCGACAAGCTTGTTCCCCTGCAGATGTCGTATCCAAGCTTTCGATCCCAGCTTCAGCCCTTCTCGGCATTTTCACCGGCCGGAATTCTCTGGAACTCTGTCGGCGCTTCCCCGGCCTACGAGATTTTTGCGGGAGTAGCGGAGCTGGCGGCTGGTTTGCTCCTCATGTTTCCTCAGACGGTTACGCTGGGAGCGCTGGCTTGCCTCGCGGACATGACTCAGGTTTGGATGTTGAACATGACCTATGACGTGCCTGTAAAAGCAATATTCGTTTCATCTGCTCTTGATTTCGGTTTTTCTGCTGGCTCCCGAGATGAGCCGTTTGCTGGACTTCTTTGTATTCAATCGCGCGATCAAAGCTGAGGTTCGAACCTCTCTCTTCCGATCAGCGCGGGCAAATCGAATTGCCGCATGGATGCAGGCAGGAGTGTGGATCTGGGTGCTGGCGCTGTATTCGTACCAATCGGCTGCAAGCTGGAAGAACTATGGCGGCGGCCGGCCCAAACCTTCGCTTTACGGCATTTGGGACATCAGTGAAATGAAAATCGATGGCCAGGTCAGGCCTGCGGTACTGAGTGACAACGAGCGATGGCGGCGCTTGATCTTCGATTTCCCTAAGAGAGCGACTGCGCAACATCTGGATGACTCGTTCGAGGACTTCGGTGCGTCCATTGATGTCTCGAAGAGCGCCCTCTCGATTACGCGAGAAGCTGATAAGAATTGGAAGGCGGAACTCAAATTCGCGCGGAACGGGCCAGACAAGATGATGATGGCAGGCACGATGGGCGGGCACGCCGTCGAGATGCGGCTTCAACGCGTGGATGAAAGCAAGTTTCTACTGAAGAGTCGCGGATTTCATTGGGTGCAGGAATACCCCGTAATCCGCTGAAACCAGTTGATGGAGCCAGCATTCTCGGCCGAATGTACGGGTCAGGCGTTGGGATTCCAGATGTCGACGTGCCACTTCCAGCGGCCGTCTTCCTCGCGCCAGTAGACGACGTATTTCACTTCCATCTTTGCCTCGCTCTCTCCGGGAGGTGCGACGGTGAGGATGGCGCGGCCGATCTCGACGACGCCCTCGCCTGCCTGCATTACATCGACCGAGGAAAGCTCGGCGGCAACTGCGTTGGCGCCCTGGACCAGGTCAGCCCAGAACTTCTTGATGGCCGGGCGGCCGCTGATCATGGGTGCGCCGGGCGGCAGGATGCGGGCATCGGTCGTATAGATCTGGTCAAGCGCATCGAAGTTGCGTTGGGCGAAAACTTCGGAGTTGAACAGGTCATTGGTCTCAGCCATGCGCCGCTTGATTTCGCCGATTGAGGGCATACTCGTGGTTGCCATGGTCCGAGATGCTAGCACCAGCGCCTGTGGAAGCGTCACTAGAAAAATTCTCAACAGAAACTGGATCGCGGCTGCATACTGAATTGCAATGACAACCGGCGGCAAGCGCCCCTGGCCCGTGATTGTGATTGCAAGCCTGTACCTGCTGGTAGGCGTGGTTGGATTCATCGCGCATTTTCCTGAGTTGTGGGCACGCCACCCCGACGCGCTAGCCATCGAGCTGACGGAGCTTCTGGGCGCCATCAGCGGCGTTGGGCTCCTGCTACGGCAGAGGTGGGCGCGATGGCTGGCTTTGGCGTGGATACTATTCCACGTGGGTCTCAGCCTGTTTCACCCGATCGGGGAACTGGCCGTGCATGCGGCTTTTTGCGTTTTGATCGTCTGGGCTCTGTTTCGGCCGGAGACATCGCGATGGTTTGGCCATCCCGCGGCGGCATGATGACGTTTTGTTCATAGTTTCGGGGGTTCTGGAGCCTATTCAACGAGCTGCAACATTCCTGCATCCAAAGTTGTTGATGAAGGCCTTTCTGAAATCCTTATCTATAGCTATCTGCGTAATCTCCTTTACCTGTGCACAAAACCAGGTTTCTGCGCAGGACTCGACCGATTTGCCTGATGCGCCCGCGCCGGTCCGCACGACGGATAGTGCGCGCGGGACTGCACTGCCCGACTTGTTCGGCAACATCGCACCATCCGACGATCCGGCACAGACGGGTAGGCCCAGGGTCGATAACACCACGGGAGAGCCCCAGCGAGAAGCTACGTGGCGCACCCTTCCGGGGGATTTTCTGCACGACCAGAAGGACATCTGGACGTTTCCGATCCGGCTGTTCAAGGGGCATTCCGTGTTGCCAACCGCGATTGTGCTAGGGGGCACGATAGGCCTGATCTATGCCGATCCTCATGCAATGCCCTATTTCCGCACGCACCAGAAGAACTGGGATAAACCTAACGATGTTTTCGATCCGATGATCACAACCGCGGAGGTCATCGCCTTGCCGGCGGGACTGCTGACCGCTGGCTACATCCGGCATGACAATCGGGAGGTAAACACAGCCCTGCTGGCGACGGAGGCTTACGGCGACACAGTGGTGGTCAACCTGGCGATGAAGGCGATAACTAGGCGGGAGCGGCCGAGTGACGTACCGCCCGGGGGAGATTTCGGCGACACGTTCTTCAATGGGGGCAAGTCGCCGCTGCATGGCAGCAGCTTCCCTTCTGGACACTCGATGGCGGTGTGGTCGGTTGCAACCGTGGTGGCAGAGCGCTATCGGCACAGGGGCAAGCCGTGGATTCCGATCCTCTCGTACACGCTGGCGACGGCTATCAGTTTCTCGCGGATCACCGAGGCAGCGCACTTCCCGTCTGATGTGTGGTTGGGAGCTTCGCTAGGGTACACGATTGCGCGGTACCAGACGCTCAGCCCGCGGTAAGGGATCAAGGGTCAAGGATCAGGGCTCAGGGATTACGGACTGCATTCGCCGCCGTTTGCTCGTCGGACTTGGTGCTTTTCTTCTTTGCGGAAACCTTCTTTGTCGGGGATTTCTTCGCGGCGGATTTCTTTGGAGCTGCAGCAGGGGTGCCGGCGAGGAAGGTGGCCCAGCGGAGTTCTTGTGGCGGCGCGGGGGCGTGGCCAGCCTTGGCGATAGCGAGGTCGGCGACTTCGCGGATGATCCACTCGAAATTGGCCTGACCGACCGAGTGCAGATCGGCATCGGGCGCGGGGTTCATGAAATCGATGGCGTAGGGAATGCCGTCTTCCACTGCGAACTCTACCGTGTTGAGGTCGTAGCCGAGAGCGCGGCAGAGCGTGAGCGCGTCCTTTTCGACTCGAGCGAGCAGCTTGGGATCGTAATCGGGCGGGTTCTGCACGTAGCGTTCGTGGTGGGGCTTGCGCGGGTCGTAGGGCATGATGCGAACCTTGCTCTGGCCGACGACGTAGCAGCGGAAGTATTCGTTGAAGTTGACGGCTTTTTGGTAGAGCATGCAGAGGTCGCGCGACTGGTCGTAGGCGTGGAAGAACTCGGGGCGATTGTGGATGTGGTAGACGTCGCGCCATCCACCTCCATCCACCGGCTTCATGAATCCGTGCTCACCGACGTAGGCGAAGACCTCGTCCCAGTTCAGCGGGTACTCGAGATTTCGCATCGAGCGATCGGTAGTGCCCTCAGGGTGCTTCTTGTGCGGCAGTATGACAGTGGGCGGGACAGCGACACCAAGTTTTTCCGCGAGCGAGTAGTTGAAGAACTTATCGTCGGCCGACCACCAGAACGGATTGTTGATGATGAAGGTGCCGTTGAGGACCGCGTGCTTAAGATAAGCGCGGTAAAACGGGATGTCGTGCGAGATGCGATCGACGATGACGGCGTAGGGTGCGGGCTTGTCGAGATGGACCGCGGAAGTTTCCACGAACTCGGCGTGAATGCCTTCAACATTGCGCGAATTGATGTGTTCCACCAGCGCGCCGGGGAAGCTGTTTTCCATGCCAAACAAGACGCCGATTTTCTTCATGCACCACCTCCGAGCCGAACTTGTGACCAGTTTACGGCAGCAGCTCCGACTGGACATTGACAGCCGGAGCAAATGAGCGCATTCTCCTATAGATCTCTATAGGAGAGTACAGTGAGATCGACCGATAACCTGCTGGGGGCACTTGAACTGCTGGTGCTTAAGGCCCTGGAACATGGTCCGATGCATGGATGGGGCATCACTCTGCACATCCAGAATGTTTCGAACGAAGTTCTGCGGGTTGAGGAAGGATCGCTGTATCCGGCGCTTCACCGGATGGAGAAGGCTGGATTGGTCAAGGCGGAGTGGGGACTCAGCGAGAACAACCGCCGAGCCCGGTTCTACAAAATCACTGCGGCGGGGCGAAACCAGTTGCGCTCTGAACAGGAAAAGTGGGAGAGCGTTGCGCAGGCAATTGCGCTGGTTCTGCGCAGCAAGGCGCTGGCATAGGAGGCTGGGATGGGCTGGTTTTGGCGCAGAAGAGCGAGCGATCGCCGCAGTGATGAGCTGAACGAGGAACTCGAGTTTCACCTTGTGATGCGCGAGCAGTGGAACGCGGATCGGGGTATGCGTGGGGATGCCGCGCGACGCAATGCGCGTCTCCGGTTTGGAAATCCTCAGGTGTGGAGAGAACGGATGCGCGAGATTGACTGGATCACGCTGCCGCAAAGTGTTCTGCAGGATGTGAAATATGGGTTGCGTTCGATCGGGCGGAATACGCGGTTCACGGCTGTTGCGGTGATCGCGCTGGCGATTGGAATCGGGATCAATACCACCGTCTTCACAGCGTACAAGGCATTGCTGCGGCGCGGCATTGATGCTCATGACGCGAGCAGCATCGTGAATTTGACGCAGGCCCGTCAATCAGGGCAAAGGGAGCGGCAATTCAGCTATCCCGATTACGAAGCGTACAAGGGGGCGCATACCCTCATCGGATTGATTGCGACGGGCCAGCAGTTTGAGCAACTGATCATGAGCGATGCGGGCGGTTCGATCGGTGACCGGAAGGCAGCATCGGATTCCTTGTTTGGGAAGTGGGGTTTGCTACCGTCCTCAACGACTGCAAGCAAGGCGGAGCTGGCGAGCATCACTACGGTGAGCGAGAACTACTTCTCGGTTCTGGGGATCGCACCTGCGCGTGGAAGATTTTTTGCGGAGGAGGATCGGAAGCAGCTTGCCATTGCATCGGCGGTGTTGATCAGCGAGAACTACTGGCAGAAACGGTTTGGCGGAGATCCTGGGATCATCGGGAAAGCTATCCGACTGAACGGAGCTGCCGTAACGATAATCGGGATCACTCCTCGTGATTTTGTCGGGACCTCGATCGGCGTGCCGGATTTCTGGGTTCCTCTAAGCCTTCAGCCCGTACTCCACCCCGGAGACCGAGCGTTGAGAGATATAGATAGCCTGTGCTGCCTCCTGTTCGGGCGGCTCGCGCCGGACACAAATTTGGCCCAGGTACACACGGAGATGTCGGCGATTGCGGCGCGGCAGGCGAAGCTTCACAAATTGAAGGATCCCAAAGACGAAATCAAGGAAATTCTGATCACTCCCGGGTCCCCATTTCCGGCGGATCTCGATCGGAACTTGCGTTTTGCGGTCTTCCTCATCATGGTGGCGACCGCGATGGTGCTGGTGATCGCCTGCGCCAATGTAGCGAGCCTGCAACTGGCGCGCGCTGCGTCGCGGCAGAATGAGCTTGCCGTACGTATCTCGCTCGGTGCGAGCAGGAGACGATTGATCCGACAGTTGCTGACCGAGAGCGCGCTGCTAGGAATCATCGCCGGCGTTGTGGCGATGCTGTGCAGTTGGGCCATGATGCGCATCATGGCAACTGCAGCGAAGGAGACGCTGCCGGCGAATATGGGTACATTCATTGTGAATGTAAATCCGGATGCGGCGATCTTTTCGTACGTGTTTGGAATTTCGCTTCTCGCCGGAGTGCTGTTCGGCCTTGCTCCGACGCTGGAGAGCACACGCTCGGCTCTGTCGTCGTGGATGAAGGCGAACTCGGCGATGTCGCCTGCTCGCAACCGGCGCTTACGCGACTGGCTGACTGGAGGACAGGTTGCTGTCTCGTTTGTTCTGCTGATCGCCGGGAGCATGATGGTGCGAAGTGCTTTTCATGCGCTGACGATGAGCACCGGATATGAAACTAAACACGTGATCGATCTGACGCTGCAGTTTCCGGAAGGACCCGAGTATGACAGCACGCGCCAGAATGCGTTGCTCAAGCATATTGTCGAGCGCGTAGGAGCGACACCCGGGGTTGCGGAGATCACGACAGGACGGCCTCCAGATGGAGGCGGGCTGCGCAGCGCGGCGATCGCGATCGATGGCGCAAAGGCCGATGCGCACAGCATGAAGGCGTACCTGTTTTACACCTATGTGAATGCGAATTACTTCCATGCGCTCGATATCCCGATTGTGTATGGGCGCGGATTTCATGCTGGTGCAGGGACGCCGGAACCCGCGGTTGTGCTGAGCGAGACAGCGGCGCAGAGACTATGGCCGGGGCAAAATCCGATGGGACGAACGCTCGAGATGAATTCTGATGGTCAGTTTCACGACAAAAACGAGCTGACTCCAGACGGCCGCAGCTACGAAGTGGTGGGCGTTGCCCATGATGTGCGAGGCGTACTGCTCGATAACAGCGATGCTGCGGAAGTCTATCTTCCGATCCCTGAGAATCGACGCAACGAATTTCCTACCGTGGTGAGGACGTCGATTGCTCCGGGGCAACTGATGCATGGGATCGAGGAGATAATTGCGTCGGTGGATGGGAACATCGTTGTCAGCGCTTCGACGCTGGACGATTTGCTGAAGCAGACGCCGCCGTTTATGTCCTCGGCGCTGGTGGCTCTGATTGCCGGGACTGTTGGACTGCTAGGACTGGTGCTTTCGGCGATGGGCATCTACGGTACGTTGAGCTACATGGTGGTGCTGCGTACGCGCGAGGTGGGGATACGCATGGCTCTTGGAGCGCGCAGAGGAGGGGTGCTGTGGCTGATGTTGCGGCAGAGTTCCGCGCCGGTCATCTGTGGACTTCTTGCGGGCGGCTTGCTGGCCATCGGCGACTTTTATCTGCTGCGAAAGGTGCTTTACGGAGTGGGACCTTTGGACGCTGTTTCGTATAGCAGCATTTCCGCGCTGTTTCTGGTGGTGGCGCTCGTGGCGTCTCTTGTGCCGGCGAGACGGGCGACGCGGGTCGATCCCTCGGTGGCGTTGCGCTACGAGTGAGGGCTTGCACTTCGCGCAATTCTGTTGTTCGAAATGCTTTCTGTTGACCCGCTCAAAGATCGCGGCCGGCAGTGCCTTGTGTCACTGCCCACAGTGAGTGCCGGGCGTAGGGTGTGGTGTTCGGCGGGATGAGGAGGCGTTCGATGGATTACAGGGTGTTGACGGTTTCTCGGGAGTTCGGGAGCGGTGGCGGACGGATTGCACAATCGATCGCAAAGCGCCTGGGATGGAGACTGCTGGACGGCGCCCTGATTGACGAGATTGCCTGTGCGGCAAAGGTGGATGCGGGAGTGGTAAGCCGTTTTGACGAACATGTCGAGGGCTGGCTGAGCCGGTTGAACCGCCAGGCGATGCGCGGAGCGGCTTTGGCGGCAGGCGTGGCACTAGGGGAGGAAAAGTGCTTCGATCCGGACGTGATGGCGGACCTCTCGCGGCAGATCATTGAGCACGCTTACGAGGGCGGCAATTGCGTAATAGTCGGCCGCGGCGCGCAGTGCATCTTGCAGGCAAAGCCGGATGTGTTCCACGTTTTTGTCTATGCGCCGCTGCGGGTGCGGATACACCGGCTGCGGACGCGGCTGGAGCCCGGAGCGCACATCGAGCAGCGCATTCACGATGTCGATGGCGAACGGGCGCATTACCTGAAGCTGCGGTTCGGCAAAGAGTGGAACAATCCGCACCTGTACGACCTGATGATCTCTTCGGGAGAAGACGAGGAGAGGACGGCGCGGGTAATCGAGTTTGCGATCTGGAAGAGACAGGATCAGGGAGTAGGGAGTAGGGAGTAGGCAGTAGGCAGTAAGGAGTAGGGAGAATCCGCGCCCGGATGGCTGTCTGGAATCTTCCAGATCTCTTAGTGAAGATCGCCCAGGTCTCAGAGTCAAGACCTGGGCACTCACTGAGGTCGAGCAGCTAGGAGATGACTTTTTCGTCCCAGTCGTAATTCAGAGCGTTGATCTGCTTGCGGAGGTTTTCCACGGCTGCGTTCCTCTGCTGTTCGAGGTCTGCGGTGTGTTTGCGCGTGGACTGGAGCAGGTCTTCCGCATGGTTGAGCTCATCGACGAATCGGCGTGCGGCTTCATTGCCCTTCAGCGCGGTGAGGTTTTCGCGGCAACGCGCCTCGTCGGCTGCGGCGGTCTGTTCCTGCTGCTTTGATTCGGCGATCGCCTGGTCGAGATCGGCGAGTTTTGCTTGCGCATCGATGATGGGCTTAAGTTGCGACTCGGCATCGGGTACTCGCTTGACCAGTTCGATGAGATAGGCACTGGTGTTCTGGCTGGGGTCGATATTCACAGTTATGTACTCGGGGCCACGCTCGCGGACCTCAAGTTTTTCGGTGGAGTGAGGCTTGACGGAGACGCGGAAGCGATAGAGGTCGGGTGTTGTCTCTGCGGCTTTGACGCCCTCGTCGAGAGACCAGCCGTTGGTATGGCGCGGATCCTCGAGGAGGACAGTGCGATCTTCATCTCCGGTGTTGTTGGCAGAGTAGGTGACGGAGGCAACGTCCATATAGTTCTCGATCACGAGGCCCTTGTGAACTTGCAGGTGATGGAGGGTGCGACGGGACTGCTGGTCAGAGATCTTGACGCGCATGGCCTGATCCGCTGCGTAGCTGAGTAGGCGGCGTTCGCCGGGATGAATGGGATCGAGCAGGCCTTCGCCGGCAAATTCGCCGCTCTCAAAGATGGAGAAGCTACCGGAGTCGAGCGTGAGCTTCGATTTGTTCTCGAGCCAGACGGCGCGGAGGGGGCGCGGGTTGTTGCGGCTCCAGAGCGTGACGTGTTCGGCGGGGAGGTCCTGCTGGAGGATCGGCACCATCGCGGATTCGTTTTTGTGGATGGTGACCGGCTGGGAGAGGGAGTACTCGAAGAAATCATCGAACGCGGAGGTGGAGACGTCGCCCTGGGAAATGGCATCGCTGGCGCGGTAAACGCCGCCGCCATATCCATTTCCTGAGCCAGAGCCAAAAACTGCGCCCATGACACCGCTCGAGTTTCCGTGGAATTGGCCTGCCTTGAGCGAAAGTGCAGGACCGGCCATTGCACGAGGAGCGGCGGGTGAATCTTCGGACGAGACTTCTACGGTCTGGGAGGCAGATCCGACATTGAGTTGAACGTTAACGGGAGTCTCCCCATTGACCAGGAGGTTGCGCTGGACATAACGCTGAAATCCGGTTGCCGCAACTGTGAGCGTGTATCGGCCTGTGGCGAGGGGGCCGAGGTTGAATTCGCCCTCACCCGAGGTGCTGCGAGTTGTCGAGGCATTTGTCCCGATCGCAGTTGCGGTCACGATCGCATTCGGGATTACGGCGCCGCTGGCGTCTGTCACTGTGCCGGAGATTGATGCGGTGGTGCCGGCTTCCGCCGCTTCGTGAGTCTGCGGTGTGGTCTGGGCCGCAGTGGATATAGGGATTTCAGCCCGGCGCGTGTAGAGCGGCTGCGAGAGGGGCTGGATGAAGCTCTGAGGAGCGCCGGCGACGAGTGAGAGCTGCACGTTATCCCAGTCGGCACCCACGGTGTTGTCGACGACAGCCCAGCCCTGGACGGTGGCGTTGCCGTTGGATTCACGCGGGAAGACCATGCGGTAGGTAGCCTTCCACACCGGAACTTCGCTGATGTAACTGACACGAAGCTGGCGCGAGCCGGAGCCAAGAGCATTGAGCGTAAGGTGACGCAGGCCGGTGGCGTGAGTAGTGGATAGAAGTTCGAGATAACGATCGAGCTGTCCCTGAAGGCTGGGGTCGACGGGCCTGACGCTGAGAGTGGGCGTCAACTCGACTACACGCACGGCTCCCGATCCGGCGATGACGGTGAGGTAGAACTTCTGAACGGAAGATGCGTTGTCGCCGGAGCCGGCTTTCTCATCGCGCGCCTCGATGGACATGAGGCGGCCGATGATCGGTCCGCCGGGCGCACCGATGACTTCGACGCGCTGGCCTCGAAGAGCGCTGAAGAGTTCGGTGGAAGTGGGATCTTCGGTCAAGCCGAGCGAGAGAGTCTTGAGTTGCTCGGCAAGCAGCGTCGTGGAGTTGTAGTTGACGCCTCCAATGCGGCCGCCGCCCTCGTCGAGCACGGTGAGAGATTGCAGAACGTCGTTGAGCTGCGGCGAGGTGAAGTCGATGGTCACGCGCTGATTGCCAGTGACGGAACCGGCATGCTCGAAGTAGCCGACGCCATTTTTGTAAAGCACGACTTTGCGGACGGGCAGCGGCACCTGCAGTGCAGTCACCGGCGATGCGGCTGAACGGGCCTTCCCCGCCTTTGATGAGGCTGGACTCGTTGAGTTCGATTGGCCGGTGGCAATGAGGGCGCTGAAGGCGAGAGATACTACGGTGACCCAGAGACGCATCGATCCTCCTCGGGTCTGATGGAGAATCAGACCGGGTGCAACGGGCACAGATGAGACTGCGAACTTCGAAGCGCTACTTCGTTGGACCCCGCGAGAGCGAAAAAGGTTCCCGAGCGGACCAGCCTATCCACAGAACGGGATCGTCCTCGATTCTTGCAGCGTGCCTGGCGAAATTTTTGGGATCGGTGTGGAGATCCGTCACAAAATCGGCCTGGGGCGCGTCAACTTATTGACAGTGGAATGAGAACCCCTCTGAGAAGGGCACGAGGTTGGTCAATGGATACTACGTTTCTTGCTCCCATTGAGAATCCTGCCGGAATGGTAATGCGGATGGCGTACGCGATGGCGAAGCGCCAGTTCGGCAAGATTCCGACTCCGGTAAAAGTGGTTTACGCACGGATGCCCGCTGCGTTCGGAATGTTCGTGGGAAAGATCGCCAAGCTCGACAAGAAGTTGGAATTACCGCCTGAGACAGCGATGCTGATCCGCGAACAGGTGGCGCACATAAACATCTGCGAGTTCTGCATGGATATCGGACGAATGTTCGTGGTGAAAGCGCAGATGGACGAGGCGAAGTTCGAAGCGCTGCCGGAATACCGAACGAGTCCCCTGTTCAGTGAAGCGGAACGAGCTGCGCTGGATTACGTAACAGAGCTGACCCGGGACAGGAAGGTCGCGCCTGAGACATTCGAACGAATGAAGAAGCACTTTTCAGAGCGAGCTATCTGCGAAATTGTGTGGCTCGTCGCGAGCGAGCACTTCTACAACGTGACGAACATCGGGCTGAATATCCACTCGGACATGCTGTGCGATATCGCGAGGAAGCGCTGACGTCCGTCACCTCGTGGCAATGCGCTTGAGCTGGGCAAGGTGATTGAGATCGTGCCCGGCCATCGTTTCAACGATGGTCTGGAATGTCATCGTGCCGCGCTCGGGATGCGTGACGTCCTTCGATGCTGACGTGGCCAGTGTCTGCTTAATCAGCAGCAGATTCCAGATGCGTAGGGCGGTGAAGGCGGCGAGAGCGTCTTTCGCCGAGATGTCTTTGTAGGTCACGGCCCACTTCTCCTGGTCGAACGGCTGGAGAACGTGGTGATCCTCGGCGAGTGTCTGACGCAGACGGAAAGCGAAGGCGATCTCGCAGTCCGCGAGATGGCAGACGATTTCAGCAGGCGACCATTTGCCGGGTGCTGGTGGCTGATTGTTCCGGTCGGGGCCGATCATCTGAAGCTTATTGGCAATCTCGTGCGAGGTCGCAGAGAGGATGACCTCGAGCGGGCGATCATCGAGGAATTTCGCGTAGGGATTGAGTTCGCTCATGGCGGAAGGGCAGCTTCCAGCTGCTAGTTCTAGTTTGAGTACAGTTCTACTTGGAGCGAGGCGAGCGAGCAAGTTAATGATTGGGTACAGGGCTGGATGGCAACGATAGCGAGGTGAGCGGTGCAGCACGCCTGTTCGCGGTTAGAAAAACTAGGTCGCTACGCGCCCGGTGATCTCCAAGGTCTGGTCTCTGAACCCTGGCTCAAAGGTATTCCTGCATCATGCGTTGCCAGGTTGGCCAGTCGTGGGAGTTCCAAGTATTCCAGGTATAGAGCTTGTGGGGGATGCCCTTGGAACTCATGATGCGATCGAGGTTTTGATTCTGGCCGAGGCACTGATCGTCCCAGCCGGTAGCGAGGATGTACGTATTGCGGCGATAGTGGTCAAAGTACCAGGAATCAGCGAGATTCGGCAGATAGTGAGAGGGTAAGTTGAAGTAGCAGTCCTGGTCGTAGTAGCCGCCGAGGAAGTTTGAGAGATCGAAGGTGCCCGACATGCTGAGCAGGCCGGTAAAGACGTTCGGGTGGCGAAGGGCAATGTTGGTTGCGTGGTATCCGCCGAAGCTGCAACCGAGCGAGACCAGGTGCGCGTCCCAATTCTTCTTGCGGATCAGGGGAACGACTTCGTGGATGAGATAGCCCTCGTATTGCACGTGGCGGGCGATGCGCCAGCCTGGGGGAACGCTGCGGTTATACCAGCTTTCCATATCGATGGAGTCGACGCAGAAAAATTGCAGCTCCCCGCGCTCGACGCGATCCGCAACGGCGCCGATCATGTCGCGATCTTCAAACTCGTAAAATCGACCGCCCGAGGTGGGAAATACGAGGACCGGCCGACCGGCGTGCCCGAAGACGAGCAGCTCCATCTCGCGTTCGAGACGGGTGGAATACCACTTGTGGTACTCGCGATTCATGAACGGGAATGGGCTCCTGGGGAGGCGATGTGAGAAGCGGGGTTAGCTGATACTTTAACAGTGATCAGTGGACAGTGATCAGTGGTCAGCGCCCAAGGCCCGAGGAATAGAGCGGATTGGATTTGCAATCGCGGCAAGACGAGAGTGCGGATGAATCGATCATCGTGCAGGCGGAGGATGCAACGCCGCACCCACGCCTGCGACTACATAAGGCCTTCAAAAGCAGATACCTGCCCGACAATCGCGATGTAGTTGTTTATGTGCCGCCGGGATATGACGAGGAGAGCGAGCGGACGTATCAGGTGCTCTATCTGCATGACGGGCAGAACCTGTTCGATGGGCGGACATCGTTTGTGCCCGGGCGCACGTGGCAGGTGCG
>Ga0157372_10005202_pt1 | contig 13831 bp, 14 predicted proteins | sample C55metaG_FD_115307 | JGI IMG/M metagenome (GOLD analysis project Ga0157372, IMG submission 115307) | Corn rhizosphere microbial communities from Kellogg Biological Station, Michigan, USA - C5-5 metaG | ecosystem: Host-associated > Plants > Roots > Rhizosphere > Soil | place: USA: Michigan... | reverse complement strand
GTACGACGAAGGAAGGTAGGGAAGCGATGACACGCACGCCGGAGGAGGTATTCGCCCACCACGCCCGGGCGCTCGGCGCGGGCGATCTTGACGAGATCGTCGCCGATTATGCGGATGACGCCGTCTTCATCACATCCCGCGGGGTCATGCGTGGCAAGGAAGGTGTCCGGGCGGGGTTCACCCTGCTGCTCAGTGATCTGCCGAACGCATCCTGGGCACTGAAGACCCAGATCTTCGATGGTGACGTGCTTTTCCTGGAGTGGGCCGCCGAATCAGCGGCAATCCGCTCTGACGATGGCGTCGACACTTTTGTGTTTCGCGACGGCCTGATCCGCGCACAGACGGCCCGATACTCGCTGCGGGACAAGGGCTGAGCGATCGCCCCCGAACGGCGAGACGTGACGGTGCGGCGCCGCCGGCGGATCGGTGGGCCCGGCTTGACAATGCCGGCATGCGGCGCATTGGCCGCGAGGACGGGCACGACGGTCGGCTTTGCCGCCGGGAATCGACTGTGCGGCGCTACCGATACACTGCTTGATCCGCAGTCTCCCAAATGTTTCACGCGTTTTGGGAGCGCTTACCTCCGCGACGGATGAGAGCTATCTTGGCCTGCCGCCAGCCTGATCGGGTATCTCCGGGATTACCACGATATTCGGCTGCGGGTCCACCAGCGTCGTAGCAGGGCATGCATCTGTGGAGGGCATCACGACGGTAGGCGCGGTGAGTGTGCCGGCGATGGCGACGCCGCTGCAAACTAGGATGGCACGGCGGCGCGCCTCAATTGCCTATGGGCCATGCAACGAGACAACACCAGCTACCAACCCGCAATACCACACGCCGCTTGACAATCTCATTGAGACTCGCTGGCCGATAGCCGGCGTAGTCAACGCTGTGCACCAATAGCCCTGCGCTACAGGAACATTCGTTATTGTAGGAATGGCGTTTGCGCTCAGATCGCCAGCGATCGTGGTCATTTCGTGATTCGGCAGGTTTTGATGCTGCTGTGGGCAGCCAAGTAGGACAGCCGCGTCTTCTGCATGGGGAGCGGCCGCCCCGTCAAACCCATCCCGACGTAGATCTTGCCGTAGGGTGGACTGGCAACCTGCCGAGTCTGCTTGTCGCCGACGTGCGTTTACTGCCGCGCGATCACAATCCGGATGGCTTCCTCCGGCGACACCTTGTGGTCGTCGGATTCGGCCGCCTCGGCGATTGTGATTTGCACGCCGCGTACAGGCTCCACCCGCCGATGTTGGCGCCCTGGGCGATGATGACGCCTTCGGCGCCCGCGTCGGGTACCTCGATCTCCGCGATGACGGCATGCGATTGGTTCTTGATGTTCACCACGCAGTTCTCCGACAGGCGCCCCATGCCGCCGAAGAGCAGCTGGGTGTTTCCCTTGAAGCGTGGGCCTTCCCGCTAAGTCAGAATTCAGCCGACCTGCCGTGTCGTCGTCGATCGGCAAGACGTTGCAGCGGGTGGCCTCGATGAGTCAAAGACGCTGCAGCTCATGGAGTTTCTCGGGCATCTGGTTGGACAAGTCGGCCGCGTGGGTCCAGTCCTTCGTCGTGTAGTAGAGCTCCCCGACGTCGTCGTCGAACGCCGGCGTCAGCGTTAGGGAGCTTGGCGCCGAAAACCGTGGCGTGCATCACCTGCCCCAGCTGACGGCTCGAGCTGTTGGCAGCAAGTCCGGATCTCGGTGTCGGGTGAAACTGTGCGCGTGCGCATCGGCCGCCGGCGTGTGGCCCGTAATCGGCCACCCTTCGCCTTCCCGGCATTGCCAGTAATACGTCACAGTGATGACGCAGCCTGTGGCGCAGCGCTATTGGCGCGCCGGATCAGCGGGCGCGGCTATGACGCATTGCCCAGATCGTGGGCGTATCGGCCGCCGTGGCGGTTCGCGCGGCTTCTGGCCGGAGTCGGCTTCCCCCAGCCGGAATGGCCGAGGACACAGGATGCTTAGTAGAAGTGAGGCGTGCCGTCGCCGTACGTGCAAGTGGAGTGCGCTCGAGTTAGGCGCAACGCAACTGGTTGACATAGCCGCGCAGTTGGGCCTCGTCGGCACAGGCCGTGGCGTCATACCCGTCCAGCCACTCGTGCAACCGCGCGATGATGTGGCCGGGCACCGGACACGCCCGGTGGGCGGCCCCCCGGACCATGTCGTCTAGGGCCAGATCGCACTCGCCGACGCCTAGCTCCAGGGCGATCACCCTCTGGTCGCTCCAGGGCAGATGCCCGCAGGTCACTTGCGCTAGCTCCTCGGCCAGCTGGGAAACATCGCAATGGTCCATGCCTGGAAACCGTAGGCTCGAACATTGAGAAGTCCCTGAACTACAGGTGATTTCGAGCGTAAAACCCTAATGTAGCACATGATGTGCTACATTAGGCATCGTGGAGAAGATAGGAATCCGTGAGCTGCGACAACGCGCCAGTGTATGGGTGGCCAAAGCGAAAGCTGGACAGGTCATCCTCATCACCGACCGCGGGCAGCCGGTCGCCCGACTCATGCCTCTGACGCGAAACGAGAATGCGCGCAACAAGCTCATCGACGATGGCCAACTCATCCCGGCCGCTGCCCCAAGAGCTCACTTCAGGACTGACGACCTTGTCAGCGGGCCGCCACTGACGCCCATCCTCGATGAGCTACGCTCCGAGCGGTGATCTACCTCGACACTTCGGCTATGGTGAAACTCGTTACGGCCGAACAGGAATCACCCGCACTCATCAATTGGCTCAACGCCCATCCCGACGAGCATCTGGCCACCAGCGCCATAGGCCCCATCGAGCTCATCCGAGCCGCCACCCGAGCGGGCGCCGCCGCCACCGCTGCTGCTGCACGCACCGTTGCATCCACCATCGACACGTTGGTCTTGACCGATACGATCGCGGCGATCGCCGCCACCATTCCACCGGCCGACCTACGCACCCTGGATGCGATCCACCTGGCAACCGCGCACGCCCACCGGCACAGCCTCACTGCCTTCTGCGTCTACGACCGACGGCTGCTCGAAGCGGCCGAATCTCAGGATCTGCCAACCGTCTCTCCGCGCAACGGCGCCGTCGATCACTGAGGCGCCGCCCGCAGCCAGGCTGCTCGGGGACTACAGCGCGGGCCCAAGTCGCAGACGCCTGTCAGGGCAACCGGACCACCGTCCTGTGTACCTTGCGGGATGACGAGCGCAGTCGCAATGCGTTTCGTCTTCCTGAATCGCTCTGGACTCCTTCACATCCCCACGCGATTCGGTCGGATTGGCGGCGCATGTACCGCTCGGACCTCGGTGGGGGCGGCTGCAGGGGCGATGATCCCGAAACATGCGTCTGCAACGGGCCGTAACCGACCTCCTACTCGGCCACCACCGACACGCCGGGTCATATTCATGAATAACTGTTCTGACATACATCAGCTCGTCGGCGGTGCGGCGGAGTCTAGATCGCAACCCTCTCCTCTATGTAGGAACTCGCACCTCTTTGACGTCCACTATTACCAGCCACCAGTGCGCCGCAATGCACTTCACGTCCGGCGCGCCTTACCACCTAATTTCACTGTGCTACAACATCATTCGATATGCTCTCCGGTGTCCGGTCTCAGTACGGTTGGCAGTTGTCGCGATCAATGTCGCACTCGACCGATTGACCGCCAATTCTCAGTAGTGTTGGCATCTCCAGATGGTGCTGCTTCGATGACCAGATTGTCCCGCCTTGTGTACTTTTGGGGCCTCCCATGGGTCACGCACAGCCTGCGCCTTCGCCTCCGCCGCGGTGAGCGAGGCAGGCGGAGCCAAGCAAGACCGACTCGCTTGATGAGTCCACTCCCAATGGGTCAGGAGACGTCGCCGTCGGCGACGGTTGGCGACGGTCGCCCCAATCACGGTTCTACCTTGCGACGCCAGTCCCCCGCTGGGGGGACAACACTCTGACCGGGCAGACCGGCTCCCTTGTCGCTAGGCGTGAATAATGTCGCCGCTTCTCGCAGCGAGTCAACGCGCAGTTCAGCAAGTGCCGCTTCGGGTTTGACTGCGTGAATATATCCCCATGGGCCGCCAGACGCGCTTGCAGCGCTCCGCCCATGCAGCGCATCGCGGCCGCGGCGATGGTGCCTTCCGGCGTTCCACCGGTTCCGATCAGCAGGTCGGTGCCCGATTCCGGGCGCGCCACGGCGATGGCCCCGGCGCCGTCGGAGATCAGCCTGATCCGGGCGCCGGTCTCGCGAACCTGCGCGATCAGCTCAGCGTGCCGGGGGCGACTCAGAATACACCGTCCGATCGTGGCCGATGTCCGCATTCCGGTTTTACTGAGATCTTTCTTCTGTGACGAGGTCGTCTCGCGGCGGCGTCAATCATGTGTTCGGTGAAGCGGGCCGCCGAGGCCGGCCGACGGCGCTCAGCGGAAGGCGTGACTGAAGACCGACGGAAACAGGATCGCGAGCGATACGCTGGCGGTTCATCGAGCGTAAACCGATCGGAGGAAGCCATGCCAGACAGCGTGTACCGGGTGACCGAGGTGATCGGGGTCAGCAGCGAGTCGTGGGAGGCGGCCGCTCGCAGTGCGGTCGAGACTGCGGCCAACACCGTTCGGGACCTGCGGGTGGCCGAGGTGGTCCGGCAGGACGTGGTCATCGAGGAGGGACGGATCACCGGTTTTCGGGTCCGGCTGTCGATCTCGTTCAAGTACGAGTCGGGCGACTAGGGGCCGCCGCGCGTATCCGTGACGTCGGCCGTCCGTACGCAGCCACCCGCGGTCGGTTCGTGGCCGACACGTCGGTCTCTTTGGTGATCGCGCACGGGCCGCGTCCGGTGACGGCGGGGAATGGTCTGGACGCGCCGACGGGGTGATCGCCGGCGCATCCGCTGCTGGCCAGCGCGCCGGCCGCAGCCACAGCGCATAGGCCGACGCCGACGGAATGCACCAGATAACGCTAGTGTCCTAGGGTAAGCATGTTGGCGGATAGCGAGTGCAGACCAGAGGTGTGCCGTCGTCGCAGCGACATGGGGGACGGCTTCTGCCTTGTCTCCTGGCGGAGCTTCGCGCCGCGATCGTTGTTCTAATTTGATATCGCGGGATATCGCGGCGAAGCACCCTGCCCGCCAGCATGTCCTGCCGCGCGCGGGCAGGATTTCATGCCCTCAGCCAAGAGCCGAGCCGGCGGCGCCTCGGGCTCCAGGTGTGTCGCAGCCCGTGCACGAGCGCACTTTTGGCCCCTCGCTGTCGAAGCCGCCGCGACGGAAGGCACGCAGGACCGGGTATTGCATTGTGCCGCGGATGATTCGGTCTCCGTCAGCTCCAACGAACAACGGCGCGGTTGGGGCCTGGCGGTGAGTCTCCAGGTGGAGCGGCGCTTGGCAGCGGCCGCGAAGCGCGCAACCGAGGGTCGAGGTAGCTGAACGAGCAGCGCCTTCACCGGAATCCGACGGTCTTTCCATCCTTGCCGCGCAGATGGATGACGACGGCGCCATCGCTAGTCGGTCGGGCGAACATCGCCAACGTTGGCGCGGAACGGCTCGTCGGAGCGCAGGGCCGGCCAGCACCGCTGTCGGGATGATCGCACGGCCGCGTTCGACCGACCCGGTCGGCAACGGCTTTCGCAACGTCTTGCCAACGTTCGGGCGTCCGATCTGCGGCATGGGGTTCGCTGGAATGAGTTCGTACGCAAAAAGGTACAACCTGTGTCCCGAAGCGCCTTGAGCCTGGGCGGACAGACCCCCCGGGATGCGACGCGTGCGTGCAATTTGACCGCGCCTCCGTTCGGGACGGGTTGCTGGCCTGCGCCAGGTGCTGGCTAATCCTGGCTCGCTCGTCCAGCTGGTCCCGCCTGATCAGCGCGAAAGACTCTGTGCCGCAATCAATTCCATGTAAAAAGCGGCAGGGCACGGTTCGATCCCGGTGCTGGCCACAAATATCCGCGGGTCAGCGGACGCGTGGCGGCGCTGGTTACGCCCGCGATCGCGTCCATCCGCCAGAATCCGTCGCAGGTCGACCGTCGGCTTGGCAACCTGAAGCGGCGTTGGAGGACGCGCTACATGCGGCCCAGAGCCTGGTGGGCTGACGCGGCTCGCCGTCGTTTCGTACCTATTGCCATACGCCGGCGATACTGTTCCTTGCTTCAAATTGTTCCGGTCGGCGTCAACACCACGAGGCCCGATCCGGGTCGACGATTCGCAGAAGTTTGATGCCGTCGAGGTCGCTATCGCGCTGGAACTGCCGGACCGCTTTGTCCGTCACTGGACCGAATACGCCGTCGCGCCGACGGCTTGGCCGGTGTCAGCGTTCCACAGGAGGGTGTTGGGCCGTTGGGCTGCTGTGCGCGGTTGGCGTGGGGCCGCGGCGGTTCGGTTGGCCTCGTTATGGTGCTGGGGTCCTGGTCAGGGTTTGCCTTCGTGGCTAGAGTCACGATCGGGGCGACGGCACCGATGCGGGACCTGCCCGTGGACGACGGAAGTATCGCCGTGCCTGAACCGCGGGGCCTGACCGGACTGTCGACCATCGTGTTGCTCGATTCGGCGAAGGCGGTTTGGGACGATGACGGATCTCTCGCACATCCGGCATAGAGGCCTGGCCGACAAGGTGATGTCGGCCGAGGAGGCCGCAGCGCTGATCGAGCCCGGCTCCAATGTCGGGATGAGCGGGTTCACCGGCGCCGGCTACCCGAAGGCGGTCCCGACTGCTTTGGCTCGCCGGATCACCGAGGCGAGCGCGCGCGGCGAACGTTTCAAGGTCGGTGTCTGGACGGGAGCCTCCACCGCACCCGAACTCGACGGAGCGTTGGCGTCGGTCGACGGAATCGACCTGCGCATGCCCTACCAATCCGACCCGGTCAGCCGTGCCAAGATCAATGCCGGGCGCATGGACTACCTGGATGTGCACCTCTCGCACGTCGCGCAGATGGTGTGGCAGGGCTACTTCGGGCACTTGGGCATCGCCCTCGTCGAGGTCGCCGGTATCACCGACGACGGCGACCTGATCCCGTCTTCCTCCGTCGGCAACAACAAGACGTGGATCGATCAGGCCGAAAGGGTCATCCTCGAGGTGAACTCCTGGCAGCCGATCGAACTGGAGGGAATGCACGACATCTATTACGGCACAGCGCTGCCCCCGGACCGCAAACCGATCCAGATCGAGCGGCCCGCCGACCGGATCGGCGTGCCGTATTTCCGCTGCCCGCCGGAGAAGATCGTGGGCGTCGTGCCGACCCACAGCCCCGACCGGAACTCGCCTTTCAAGCCGCCCGACACCGTCTCGGGGCTGATCGCCGAGCGGGTGGTGGACTTCCTGTCGGGACAGGTGACGCGTGGCCGGCTGCCGGCGACGTTGCTGCCGCTGCAGTCTGGAGTGGGCAATATCGCGAATGCCGTGCTGGCCGGACTGGATGAAGGACCGTTCCGGCCGCTGACCGCGTACACCGAGGTGATTCAGGACGGCATGCTGCAAATGTTGCGCTCGGGGACGTTGAGCATCGCCTCGGCAACCGCGTTCTCACTCAGCGAAGACGGCATCCGCGAATTTATGGACAATATCGCCGACTATCGCCACCGGATCATCCTGCGCCCGCAGGAGATCAGCAACCACCCTGAGGTGATCCGCCGGCTGGGCTGCCTCGCGATGAACGGCATGATCGAGGCCGACATCTACGGCAACGTCAACTCCACCCACCTGATGGGTTCGAGCATCCAAAACGGCATCGGCGGCTCCGGCGACTTCGCCCGCAACGCCTATATATCGATGTTCGTCACCCCGTCCACCGCGAAAGGCGGGTTGATCTCCTGCATCGTGCCGATGGTCAGCCACGTCGACCACACCGAACACGACGTGCACGTCATCGTCACCGAGCAGGGACTCGCCGATCTCCGCGGCCTCCCGCCGCGACGCCGCGCGCAAGAAATCATCGACCACTGCGCGCACCCGGACTACCGGCCCGCACTGCAGGACTACCTAGACCGAGCCATGGCCACCACGGGCGGCCAGCACACCCCGCACCTGCTCGACGAGGCCCTGTCCTGGCATGTGCGTTACCTGCGGGACGGAACCATGCAGCAGACATGAACCATGAAGTCGATAAGTCGCCGTCACAAAGGGCAGTCCCGCCAGGCCACCACCAACAGCACGCGAGCGCGTTGGTGTGGCGGATGCCGACTTGGTCGAAGCCTGATCCGTATCGGATCGCCCACCCGCAGACCCCCGCCGCGAAGTCCATCTCCATCCGGAAATCCCCCTCTCGCAATAACTATCGCCTTACTAATGAAGCGACTTCCTCATGGGTCAACCCTCGTCTTAATGGGACCAGGGGTATCGAGGCAGCCACGCACCGGCTGCGGCCGTTGATGATTCGACCTCGACCGCCGAGTCTTCGCCGACACCGCCTCGTGCGCCCGCGAAACCTACGACATGGCGGCCGCACTGTCGGAACCTAATGTTCGCGAACCATTCTCCGAGACGAGTTTCACGCTGCAGCCGCCGAGCTGAGCGATGTCGGCCACGGTCTCACCGCGATCGCGCATCCGCGCCAACGCACGCGCACCTTCCAGGCGCTGCTCCGCGCGACGTTGGTCCGCTTCCAGCCGGACCTGGGAATGCCGTTCTGCTTCCCACTCGCTGACCGCGCTGAGCTTCTGCTCGGCGACCAGGAAGGCCACCATGTCTATCCCGGTTGTCGGGTTTCTCGTTTCAGCCGCTCGCGGTTCACCTGAGTCTGGGCATCCCGCACCTTGCGGCGCACGTCGTGTTTGGACTCAATCTGGGCCATAGTGGCGAACCGACGACTGCCTGGCCAAGCGGCGCTAACACTCGCGCCGCTTTTGTCCACCACGAATATGCGGGCGCGCCGCGGCAACGAGCAGCCCCACCCTTTTCCATGCTGGTTCGTTTTCCATGCTGACGTTCGACGTCCTATGCCCCGCGTCGGCAGAAGGTGCAGATCGTAGACCGACCCGGTGCGCCCGTGGCCGGCGCACCGGCTCCTACGGCCCCCGGTTGCAGGATCGGACCGACCCCACGGCGGCGCAAACCTCGCGTTCGCCACCATCGTTGTCAAATCGTCGCACCGCCCCCGCAGGTTTCCCTCCCAGATTCATTTTCCAACCGAATATCCCGATGGCTTCACCACATTCACGCCATCCATTGCCACCACACGGTGTCCACACCTCCGTAACTGCCCCAGCGCAACCCGGGTCGTCCGGACCTCCTTTCGAGGCCACCGTTCACCACACACCACAAGCTCCGAGCATCACCGAGAACCTGGCCCACCTGGGCTACCAGACCGCCCGGTCACATGCCCCGCAGTATGTCCGACACCCACCAAAACCCGCTAACACCAGCACATTGATGAGCTACCGGATCGAGGCGCCGACAGCACTGGTGACGTGCGTAAACACGATCACTGCCGTCCAGGGCATTTCAGTCGGGCCCGATCGACGCCGCCTGAGGCACGACTGACCGGCTGGATCCCGGCAGGGCGGCGGCGACCGCCCCGCCGAGGGCTCGTCGGACGAATGTCTAACAGGAAATCTCCCCGACATGGCCAATCGTGAAGGTCAGCCAAGCAGACCCGCTGAATCTGCGACAGTTGGTGCATGAGTCTGCGGATGGGTGTCGCGCTGCTCGGGGTGGCGCTGCTGCTGGCCGCTTGCGCACCCACACCCGCACATGACGCCACGGTCGTTTCTCGGCTCGACGACATGCTCCTCGACGAGTCCGCCGTCAACGCGATAATGGGTCCGCCACCGCTCACGGCCACCCACACCTACCGCGCGCTCGAACAATGGCCAGCCGGGTATTCCTACTCGCCCGCGGACTGCCTGGCGGTCAGCGGAAACGCGATGGCGTCGGTGTACCAGGGGACCCGCAGCGGCGAGATGCGCGGGACGCTGTTCACCAACGATAAGACCGGCACCGAGGTCGACGAGGCGGTGGTGGCCTTCGACACCGCCGCACACGCCCGTGACTTCGTCGCGTCCACCGCGGGTACCTGGCAGCGCTGTTCCGACGAGGTGCTGACCATCACGTCCGCCGGCCGTCCGCCGCGGACGTTCACCATCGACGTGCCGCACGCCGTCGGTGCGGACCAAGTCACGGACTGCCAATCGCAGTCGTACAAAGGCTGGGGCACTGTGCACGCGATGCGAGCCGCTGGCGACATCGTCATCGATGTGCGGGTCACCGGAGAGGGACTTGGCGACCAGGCCGTGCGTGTGGTCAATGCGATAGTCGACCACGGCCGGATCTGAGCGCACTAACCAGCGAGACTGTTGGCGGGGCCAGCCAGGCCGTCGCGCCGAGATCGGCCCGACACTCGCGATCGGAGCTGGTCTGCAGCCCGTGTTCATCGAAATCGTCAAAGAGTCAGCGATAATTTGCAAAAGGACACCGACAGGAAGATGCACGTTGCAGTTATCCGTTTGCTGCACAACATATTTCGTGCACCGACAATTTACTATGTCAACTAGAACGTAATATTCACTCTCCCTATATATTTCGTGCTTCCAAGGTGCGGGTATGCCGCCGACGATGCATCTGATGAAGTAACTCGGTGCGGCCAGACGGGTACAGCTTCTCGGTGGTCGGCAGGCTCATCTGGTGCCAGTTCGGAGAGTTCGATGTAGGCGTCCTGCCGCCCGCGGCCGGCCCCGGGCACGAACCGCCGCTCCCCCGGCGGGGGACTGATCGGGGTCAGCCCGCCAACCTGCTGTTGTCCCAGGCCACGTGAAGCAAGAGATATCGGTCACTGCAGACGGTCGTGAAGGGAACGGTGAAAGACTTCCCGGGAGCGATATGAGCTCGGCCAACCGATCGCGCGCCCAACAGGTGTGACCCACTCGTGGCCGAGCACCTGAGTCATCGCTGCACACCATGGAGGTAGGGCTCACCGCCGGAATTTCGGCTAACGAAATGGGCAGGGAGTACTACCCCGCCGACTGCCCGATACGAGCGATTCGAAATGCGGTGGGTTACCGGTAGAGTCCGTACTATCCACTCTCCCAATAGCTTTGGCGGCGCTAATGAGTGACCGTTCCTAGTGGAGTAGGCAAGACTCACAATTGTTCAGGCGATCGACAGGAGGCGGCACTGGAGGGATGGGCCGCCCTGGCCGCACCTGACTTCGTTGGCATCTGTCGGCAGCATTTCCGAGATAGCGTCTTACATTTTGTAGTACACTGATGTCATGGCCGACACGATTACGTTCCGTCCTGATGAAGATGCTTCTCGGGCCCTTGAGATCCTGACCCGCGACGGCACCCCCGTCTCAACAGCGGTGCGGACCGCACTGATTGAGGCCGCTCGGCGACAAGCTTCCGACCGCCTACGCGCCGAAGCCGCGGCGCTTGCGTCCGATAAAGACGACAGACTGGAAGCAGCCCAGGTCTTGCGTGATATGGAGACATTGCGTGCGTGGTGATGTGTACCAACTCCGCTCCCAGCGCGGCACCCGTGGGCACGAGCAACGCGGCGCGCGCTATGCCGTAGTGGTCCAATCCGATGACCTGCCGCTGTCTACATGGCTAGTCGCGCCGACATCAACCTCGGCGCGCCCAGCAAGCTTTAGGCCCGAAGTCGAAGTCGACGGACGACTTACCCGCGTGCTAGCCGAACAAACAGCCGCCGTAGATCCCAGTCGACTAGGTGGCGGCGCCGGCCGGTTGACCTTTGATGAGATGCGCCGAGTAGATGCAGCGCTAAGACTCGTTCTCGGTCTTTGACGACAACCTCCAATCCCTAACGGCTGAAACGCTTTACGCCACTCCCCTACTCAGATTCACGGTATACACGCTCATAGACAATCGACATTATCCAGGAAATACTGCCAGCATGCCGCACGGCACCCATCACGTTGACGGCGTCGAAAATGCGCGACCACAGTGTTCGCCGCGTTTTCCCCTGTCCAATACATGGCGACGATTCAGGCCGGCGCCGAGCCGAGAACAGCGCTACCCGGTGGTCGCGGTGTTCGGCGCAGCGAGTTGACCATACGACGCTTATCGGCAAACCTCATATCGGAATTCTTGCGCACTTAGAGCGGCGTAGTCGCCTGCGTTATAGTGACGTCCCGCACCCTATTTCGTGCTCTGCGGTGCGCAGACTCAGCCACCATCCGGTTGACGCCGGAGGATCGTCCCAGGCGGAATTTGCTCTGTAGGTGACCGTGCAGCCGGACGACCACCGGTCCGTCGGCTGGCCCGGAATCACGAACATCAAAAACAAGCTGCCCGCGTCGGAACTGCTCCATGGCTTCACCATCTGTCATAAGGTGTGGCGACGAAGCAAATTCCGCGCCGCCAAGACCCGGGAGACGGGGTTCAACCACGGCCCTCTGGGAAGCTGCCAGCCAAGAAGAGCTGCGCATTCGCCGGTACCCATCGGTATCGCCCGTCGGCAGCAGCGTCACCGAATGCGCGGTTCAGATCGGACCACGCCGACCGCAAAGGAGAATCCGTTGGAACTAAAACCCGTCACCCCCACCGCCAAACGGGACGAAAAGTTCACCGGAGACGTCTACGGTAACCCGATCTGCAAGGGTGAGGACCCGTCACGGATGATCGTCAGCCTCGTCCGCTTCACCCCTGGCGCGCACACCTACTGGCACTCCCACGCCCTAGGCCAGATCCTTCATGTCACCGACGGCATCGGGCTCGTCGCTACCTGCGATGGAACCGTCATCCAGATGCGCCAGGGCGACACCGTATACACCCCGCCCGGCGAGGACCACTGGCACGGCGCGACAGCCACCAATATGATGTGCCACCTCTCCATGTTCGAAGGAATCGGCGACAGCGACGGCGTCACCTGGCACAAACCCGTCACCGACGACGAATATCTGGCGGCCAACAGCGGTAGCAGTTAGCACATCACTGCCGCTTCTCCGCAGATCACCACAATCCTTCACGGCCACCCATTCCGGCACGTCGGTTGCTAGCGGACCCACGACGATGAGACGAAGCCGTCCGCCTCTCGAGTGCGGCGCGCACGGCGTGACCGCACTGGATGTTTGGAAGGTGAGCCGGCCGGATGACTGGTAGGAAGACCGCTTTCGAGGATGGTGCGACGTGGCGGTGCACGTCATGTGGCCAGGAACAGACCATTGACGACGAGGACGACTCCGAGACCGGCGGTTGCTGAGATCCGTTCGGTGGCGAAGGTGTGACGGGTGCATCCAGCGCAGCTATGCGTTCGAAGGCATCTGCGATCTGTCTTGCTGCGCACCGCTCAGTCGAGTAAGGAACGTCCGGGGGCGCGACGTCCCTCCCTAAGGGCCGGCAGTCGCATGATGCGACGAACTTAAGCATTGATCCGGAGCCTTGCGCTGGCAGAACTAGATTGAGCCTGGACACTATTACGCAGCAGCAGCGGTTTCTAGTGAGACGCACTGTTCCACACTGCAACTCGTATCGGTCTACCGGTAGCTGATATTATGTCAGTTAACGCGATGATATGCTGGGCGACACTAGGTTTGGAGCGATGATAACGCCGCCCTCTCAGAATCTCGCCGGACTTCCCTGTCCAGTACATGGCGACGATTCAGGCCGGCGCCGAGCCGAGATCAGCGCTACCCGGTGAGTCGACAACGTCCTCGTACAGGTGGCTCTCAAGGCCTCACGACAACTGAAAACCCAATCGGAAGATCTGGCCCGACCTTAGGAATCAAGCGGCTGCCGGTTTCTTCGCTCACTCCGTGTACTAGCAGAACGCCGCTTCCGCATCGAACATAAGTCCTGGAGAAGACGATTCAGCATGAAAAGATTCGCTGCTACAGGAACTGGCTGCATCCATGTGGTAGCTCAACACGATTCGCGACGACCGCGCCGCTCCAATCAACCCGGCAACTCGCACCTCCCAAGCACGCACCGGT
>Ga0157372_10005200_pt1 | contig 13833 bp, 9 predicted proteins | sample C55metaG_FD_115307 | JGI IMG/M metagenome (GOLD analysis project Ga0157372, IMG submission 115307) | Corn rhizosphere microbial communities from Kellogg Biological Station, Michigan, USA - C5-5 metaG | ecosystem: Host-associated > Plants > Roots > Rhizosphere > Soil | place: USA: Michigan... | reverse complement strand
GGCAGCTGATCGATTGCTCCTTCGGTGTGATCGGCTTCTTCCCGTTGTATTTCTGCTACAGGTATATCAAACAATTGGAACTCTTAAACTTAAATACATCATCACTATGAAAAAGAACGATTGGATCTTGCTGTCATCGGTATTCGCATACAGCTTTTTATTTTACAGGCAGGGAACAGGGATCAATTTCCTCATTTTCTCCGCGCTGCTGATGCTCCTGCTGCTGCTGAGAGACAGGACGCTCCTGAAGAACAGATCCTGGCTCATTGCGGCGGCAGGCGCTCTTGCATCGTCGTTCTGCGTGTTTTACACCGGCAATGGCTTGTCGGTCACGGCAAACATTATCTCCCTGATGCTTCTGTCGGCATTCAGCATGGGTCCGGGAACTTCGGTGATCACCTCGCTTTTCTTCTCCGTGTATTCCACCTGCGCATCGTTTGTGTTCATGATCCTCGATGCCGTGGAACGCATGCGAAAAAGAGCGGTAGCGGCTGCGGAGAATTCTTCCTTTCTCCGCTTCATGATCTACATCGTGCCTTTCACAGTTGTGCTGGTATTCTTCTTTTTATACAAAGGCTCCAATCCGCTGTTTGATGAGTTTACCAAAAACATAAACCTCGATTTTATTTCCGCAGGCTGGGTCTTCTTTACGCTTGGCGGCACATTCCTCATGTACGGCTTCATGTATCACAAAACCATTCCGGCAATTGCGGAGAGGGACCGGTCGATCCCGAACGATCTTTCCCCGGGCATGCTTTCGGCTGATTCCTGGTTTGCCCGCAATCTCGGGATTGAGAATGAAGTACGCTCCGGGGTTATTCTCCTCGTATTGCTGAACGCACTGCTGCTGGTCGTAAACATGCTCGACCTTAATTATCTCTGGGGCGATGGCACGCTTCCCAAAGGCATGAGCTATTCTGTTTTTGTGCACCAGGGCACAGGCCTGCTGATCCTTTCCATCATCATAGCCATTCTCATCATTATGTTCTACTTCCGCGGGAAGGTGAATTTTTACGAAAAAAATAAAGCCATCAGGATGCTTGCTTATGCCTGGATCCTCCAGAATGCTTTTATGATCATTTCCACAGCCTTCCGCAACAGCCTGTATGTAAACGAATACAGCCTTACCTATAAGCGCATCGGTGTGTACGTGTGGCTGATGCTGGCGCTGATCGGGCTTCTTACCACCTTTGTGAAGATCATGCGTTCAAAAACGAACTGGTTCCTGTTCCGCTCAAACAGCTGGCTGTTCTATGGCCTGCTGGTGATCAGCTGTTTTGTGAACTGGGATCAGCTGGTTACCAATTACAATGTCAACAGGTCGCTCAGCAGGAATAAAGCGCTTGATAAATTTTACCTGCTGTCGCTTTCCGATGTTAATCTCCCGCAATTGCTGGCCCTGAACGATTCCATTAAGCATGAAACGATAAACGATACCGATTTCAATTACCGCAACATAAGCGGTGGAACGCTCTACACCGACCGTGATTTTCATGCGGAATTATCGGCGAAGCTTTTAGGCTTCATGGAGAGAATGCATAGCAAAGACTGGCGCTCCCTGAATATTTCCGATTCCGAAACATACCGGAAGCTGCTTGAAATGAATGAACAGCATAAGATAAAAAGCCTTAAGTTCTCTGAAACATCTTTTTCAGGGCTCGGCCTCTGTGAGCTTTCCGCCCTCGATTCGCTGGAGCTGAACGGCGTTGCTTTCACCGACTGTTATGAGCTGCATTATTTTCCAAAGCTGAAAAGCCTTGTCATGAAGAATGGCTCGGCCAGGAATATCACACGCCTGCCTGCATTGGAAGAATTGCGAAGCCTTGATATTTCCAATAACGACCTTGTAAATATTTTCTCCCTGCGCAGGCTTCCAAATCTTGAGGAGCTGAATCTTGAATACAACAACAGGATCAGCAGCTTTGCCGTTATTTCGGATCTTAAAAAATTAAAGTATTTGAAGATAGGATTGATCACGCAAAAGGGACTCAACCTGCTCCGCGATACTTATCCGCAGATCAAAATAGAAGGCAACGTACTTAACTAACCGCTTATGAAACCGATCATCAAAACAATTCTCTGGCTCACCGTTTTCAGCATAGCGATGGGCTACCTCGAAACCTCCGTGGTTGTTTACCTGCGCAAGCTGTATTATCCGGACGGGTTTAAATTCCCGCTCATTCCCGTCACCCGCGACATTGCCGTTACCGAGTTCTGGCGCGAAGCTGCGACCATCATCATGCTCATCGGGGCAGGAGTGATGTGCGGAAAAAATCCCTTGCAGCGCTTCGTTTTCTTTTTATACTCATTTGCCATCTGGGATATTTTTTATTACGTGTTCCTGAAGGTGCTGCTCTGCTGGCCGGAATCGCTTTTTACATGGGACATCCTCTTTTTAATTCCTGTGCCATGGGTAGGGCCGGTGATCGCGCCCTGCCTTGTTTCCCTTTCCATGATCCTGCTTACGTTTGTAGTCGTGTATTTCCAGGAGCGGGGAAACAAAGTCTTCATCAGCTTTCACGAATGGATCCTGCTGATCTTCGGAAGCATCACCGCCATTGTTTCCTTCATGTGGGATTACATCATTTATGTTTCCAATTATGGTGACGATGTCGGCGTCTGGACCTTATCGAGCAACCGGAACATGTTCGATGAAGTGCGCCGGTATGTGCCTGTACACTTTAACTGGGGCCTGTTCTGGGTGGGACTGGGCCTGATCCTGATCTCCGTCTTTTTAATTTACAGAAGGTATAAAAAACAAAAATAAAAAAAGCGAATATGATCAACCGTCTCGTTAAAACAATGGCGATCTCCTCCGCCTTATGTGTGCTTTTGCTTCTCCTGCGCATGCAGTGGAGCGGACATCTCTTTTATGTGTTCCTTGTGTGGAATCTCTTTCTTGCCTGGATTCCCTTCCTGTGCTCCGTGCTTCTCGCGGAAGCGAAGGAAAATCAAAGGTCGAAATACTTCATGCTGCTGCTGTTCGGGGGCTGGCTGCTGTTCTTTCCAAACTCGCCCTACATCGTTACCGACCTGTTTCATTTACGTGTAAAAGAAGGCATTCCGCTGTGGTTCGATCTTGTGCTGATCCTGTCGTTTGCATGGAATGGCCTGCTGCTTGGCTTTGCTTCGCTCTTCGAGATCAGGCGCTTTTTAGGCTCTTATCTGAGCGCGGGAGTCGTAAACGCATTCACCGTTTTCCTCATGGTGCTCTGCAGCTTCGGGATCTATCTTGGCCGATATCCCCGCTGGAACAGCTGGGACATCATCAGCAACCCGGTCGCGCTGTTCGCCGATATTTTCAATATGCTGCTGCATCCTACTGAAAATACGAGGATGGTTGGCGTTACATTTTTCTTTTCCTTATTTTTAATAGCGGCATATTGTACATTAGCGGCGCTTATCAGGAATTTTAATACGGAAAGCCATGGACAAAAAAAGATTTAGCATCTCGGAACGGATAAAGAGCTTCGGCTTTGCGCTGCAAGGCCTTCGCACGTTCTTTTCAACGCAGCACAATGCCTGGATTCACCTGGCCGCCGCGCTGGCTGCAATTTGCCTGGGATGGTACACGGGACTTTCTTCCGGTGAATGGTGCTGGATCGTTTCCGCGATCGTGCTGGTGTTCATGGCGGAAATGTTCAATACCGCCATCGAATTCCTTTCCGATATTGTTTCACCCAACATTCATCCGCAGGTGAAGAGGGTGAAGGATGTTTCCGCGGCAGCTGTGTTGATCGCTGCTGCCGGCGCCGCGCTCATCGGCATTCTCATTTTTTATCCTAAATTTTTCTGATAATGGATATTACCCTCTTTTTAATTGCCGGTTGTTTGTGGATCCCCTGCCTTATGATCACTGCCGAGTTTATCTATTTTCTCTTTACGGGAGAACGCTTTTATAATAAAACAATGCAGGCGCTGCTGGATGTTGCCGTTATCATCGTTTATCCTTCCCTCTGCCTGCTGTTCCTTGACGAAGCGAAGAACGACTGCTGCGGCGACAGTGCGGTATTCTCACCCGATCATCGCCTCACTATCTATGTGCTCATCTTCCTGTGCGTTTTCTTTTACTTTTATTCCGGCGTTAAGAAAAGCGTAGGCAGCCCGGTGCTGGAAGTGCTCTGCAACTGTTTCCTCCTTATTGCTATTCCGCTGAACGGAGTGATCTGCTACCAGGTGGGATTCCCTGTTGCGCTGATCTGGAACGGACCCATTATTTTTCTTTTCATCACCCGGCTTGTTCTGAACCACCGGCAATTCATGCTGTACAGCAAAGACATGGATCCTGCCTCCGGCGGCACGATCGTAAGGCTCGCCTGGAAGCTGCTAAGGCTTAATCCTTTCCTGAAGGTGCCGGTGCTGCTGGTGCTGTGTCTCCCCATAATGGTGCTTGTTACAGCGGTGCTATTGCTGTTCGGGCAAAAGCCCGATTCCATTGTCCGCGCATTTACCGATACTTACAAGCATGGTTTTTCCCAACTGGATTATATGTGTGACAATGTGAATTGCGGCGATCACTTTTTATGCTCTGTTGCCGCTAACGGACACAAAGGATTGGTAAAGCCCGAACGTTATGGTGAAAGGCGGGGAAGGAAGATCATCTGCAACCGGCAGCTGCTTGTTTCCAATGCATTCGAGGAGCTGATGGAGCAGAAGATCCCGAAAATTCACAAAGTGATCCGGCACAACTATAACAAAGTCGGCAATGTGGTGCATCGCCATTACGGGATCTTTAACAACAAGCTGGTGGCGGATACAGTGTATGTATTAATGAAGCCATTGGAATGGTTCTTCCTGCTTGTTCTTTATACCTTCGACCGAAAGCCGGAGAACAGGATCGCGAGGCAGTATCTCTCGGCTGAGCACAGAAAATTATTGAGTGAAATAGCAATCAGCTCTTCATGTTCACAAATTGCAGGGGCAGGTCATAGGTACCTTTCCTCATGAGTGAGATCACAGCCTGCAGGTCGTCGATCTTTTTGCCTGTAACCCTTACCTGGTCGTCCATAATGGATGCCTGCACTTTCAGCTTTGAATCTTTTATATCCTTCACGATCTTCTTCGCAACTTCCTTGTCGATCCCTTCACGCACTTTTATCTCTTTCCGGATCATGTTTCCCGATGCGGCGGTTTCCTTGCCCATATCGAGGCAAAGCGGGTTCAGGTGCTGCTTGATCATCCTCGAGCGGATCGCATCGGTGATCGCCTCCAGCCGCATCTCATTTTCGGTGAGGATCTGCAGGCTCAGGTTTTTCTTGTCGTAATTGATCTCGCTTTTGGAGCCGTGAAAGTCGAAACGGTTCAGGATCTCCTTGCGCGCCACATTGATGGCATTGTCCAGCAACTGCGCGTCTACTTTGTTTACAATATCGAATGAAGCCATATGTACTAATTACGAATTTTAACGAATATACGAATTGTTCTGATTGCCATTCTGCGCACGTCATTGCGAGGAGGTACGACGAAGCAATCTCATTTACCTCACATCCGCCATCATGCACCTCGCGCTGCCGCCTCCGTGTTTTTCAATGGTGTAAAGCGGCGAATGCAGGATGCTGCCGTGTTTTTCAAGCCGGGCAATCTGATCGTTGGCTAAGGCTTTATAAGCCTGCTCGCTCATCACGATCACACTTTCATGTTTATCATTGAACAGCTCATACATATTTCCTGCAAAAGAGTTCATCTGCGCGTAGCTGATGAAAATGATCTCCCTGCCGGTTCCTTCAATCTCGCCGATCAGCATCTTGCGTTCTTCCTCATTGGGGATGCATTCGGCGCAAAGCACTGCAAATTTTTTTCCGATGCATATCAGCACATTGGTATGATAAATATCCGAGCCGGCAAGGTCTACCGCTCTGAAGGTCACAGACCTGTAATTAAGCCGGAAGCAGAGTTCGGATAACAATGTTTTATTCGTGCGTGGCGACAAATTCGCGAAAGCAATGCGGTGCTCATAATCAAAAACAATGCTGCCGGTACCTTCCAGGTACGTGTTCTTTTTTTCGTTTTCTGAAAGGTCGATCAGCGTGGTGGAGTTGTCGCTGAAGCGGGAAATAATATCCTGTCTCCTTTCAAGGCGCCTGTTTTCGGCCAGCATCGGGTAAAGCACGATCGTATTGCCATGAAACGAGATCCAGTTGTTGGGAAATATGGAATCGGGAGTGTGGGGCAGGGGAGTGTCGGTAAAGACCTCCACATCTATTCCGGCATCCCGGAGCTTTTGAACAAAGGCATCAAACTCGTTCAACGCATTTTGCTGGATCTGCTCAGCTGCTTCCGCTGCCTTGTTCTGAAAGGAATTGCTTCCGGCTGTTTCCTCGTTGAAGCCGAACTGTACCGGGCGGATCATGAGTATTTTGGAAGCATGTGCGTTCATCTCACAAAAGTATTAATTATCCGTAACTTTGCCGCCGCACATGGGGAAGAACTTTTTATTCATATTGTTGTTAGCCGCGCTCTCTGCCTGCCGGGAAAAGGTGAAAGAGCCGTCGGATGTTCCCGTGCCTGTCGCCGATTCTGCTGCTGCACAGCCTGCTGTAGTGAGTACCGGCGACAAGATCACCCGCGACAGCACAGCCATCGAGCAGCAGCTCATTGCCGCGGGGTTGGTGGACATCGCTTCTGTAGACAGCAGCATTTCCGTTGACCTGAAATATTCGAGCTGCGATAATTTCCTGTTCATTGATATGTATGGCGACCTTGAAAAATGTTACCTGCAGCCGGATGTAGCCTTAAAGCTGAAAAGGGCGCAGGAGCTGCTGAAGGAAAAATATCCGTATTATTCGCTGATCGTGTTTGACGGCGTGAGGCCGCGCAGCATCCAGGCGAAGATGTGGGACACCATTGCGGTTCCCGCCTACGAGCGCTCCAAATATGTTTCCAATCCGCAGAATGGCTCCCTGCATAATTTCGGCGCTGCCGTCGACCTCAGCATCATCGATGAGAACGGAATCCTGCTCGATATGGGAACGCCCTATGATTTCTTCGGAGAGCTTGCCTATCCGCGTGAGGAGCAGCGCATGATCCGCGAAGGAAGACTTACGCACAAGCAGCTTTTTAACAGGGAAATATTGCGGGAGGCCATGCAGTCGGCCGGATTTACAGGCATCACCACGGAATGGTGGCATTTCAATTCCTGCGCGAGGAATGAGGCGATGCTGAGATATAAAATTGTGGAATAGCTGTTAAAACAGGTAGCCGTAGCGCTGGTGAAGGAACTTGTCGTTCACCCTTCCGCGCTTCTGCTTGAAGATGCTGCTGCTGAACGCGATCATGATCTCATGCGAGCCGCTGCTGTAGTTCTTCATCTTGCCGATCAGCAGGTCGTATGAATAGCTTACCTGGTATTCTTCCAGGAATGTGGCGCCTACGTGCAATGCCACAGCATCCCTCAGGCGGACTGAAAATCCTGCGAAGATCATTTGTTTGTAATGTACGCGCAACGTGTAATCGAGATTGAAAGGCGTGCCCGCAACGTAGATCCCGTACAAGGTGCTTTCCAGGACATAATCCGGGTTCTGGGAATAATTGTAGCCGAGCGTAAAATTTATATGGTCGGCATATTTCAGGAATCCTTTTTTTGTAGTGTCCTTCTTGTAAAACTCCGCAGTGGTTTCCATCATGTGCAGGGCGCTCAGTCCCACATGAAAGCGGTCGTTATACAGGTAAACCCCGGCGTGCAGATCCGAGGCCCAGGTGCTGTTCGTCACATACTGGTTGATGGAAGGGTCCTGCGAGTTGTGAAGGTAAATTTTATCGCCGATGAGTGTTTGCTTGGCAAAGTTCCCCGCTACACCTGCGGACAGCTCCACATCCGGGAAGCGGATGTGATAGGCATAGCTCAGCCCGAAGTTGGTCTGCTTGAACGGCCCGATCTTATCCTGCATCACGTAAAGCCCGGCGCCCATCTTTCCTTTCAGGAAGCGGCTGTGAAGGCTCATGTTCGCCGTGCGTGGCGCATCCTCGTATCCCATCCACTGGGCGCGGTAATTCAGCCGCGCATCCACCAGCTTTTTAGTGCCCGTAACTGCCGGGTTGATCATGTAAATGTTGCTTCGGAACTGTGAATAATACGGCATCTGCTGCGCAAGCGAAGCGCCCGCGAACACAATAAGCAAATAGCTGCATGCCAGTATCTTTTTCATTTCTTACCTGAGTATGGTGAGTGTGCCGTGATGTTTCGGAAGTCCCGGTGCGAGATCAAGGTCATAAAAATAAGTCCCTGCCGGAAGCTCATCCCCCGAAACCCTTCCGTCCCAGGTATTCGCATAGCCGCTTGTTTTGTAAACGAGCTTTCCGTAGCGGTTGTACACTTCCAGCTGGTTATCCGGGTATTTTAAAATATTGCCGATGTACCAAGTATCGTTGTTGCCGTCGTTATTCGGTGTAAACGTATTATAGATCACCACTTCATCATTCGCTTCAACAAATACCGTAACATCGTCGTAGCCCGGGCATTTTCCCGTGGGGTCGGTTCCGTAAAGGTAATAGGTGGTTGTTACCACCGGCTCCACATCGCAGCTGGGAGAATAAATGTACATGATCTCCGGGGTGTTCCCCCAGGCATACGCCGCTCCGCCCGAGCCGTGAAGGATCGCCACCGCGCCTTCCTGGATGGTGGTATCGGGGCCTGCATTAATGGGAGGAGTAGGGATCACGGTAACGGTGACCTGGTCGGTTTTCGGCGGACAGCCGGACGTAGTAGCGGTTAAGGTATAGGTAACGCTGGTTAAGCCCGGGGAAGATACCGGCGCGCCGCTCGTGGAATCGTCGAGCGTGCTTCCGGGTGACCAGGAATAAGTGATGCCCGGATAATTATTTCCGCCCGAGCCGATGCCCGCAGAGCTGTTCACGCAGATGCTCGTATCCCTTCCGGCTGTGATATAGGTAATGTCGTTGATGAAAACAGTGGCAACATCCGTTCTCACGGCTCCGGTATCATCGGTAACTGTAACAGTATAGCTGATGTTGGAAGTTGGCGTTGCGGTAGGATTGGCGGTATTGGTTGCGCTTAACCCGGTGGTCGGCTGCCAGGAATAGGTGTATGGCGCAAGCCCTCCCGATGCTGTGGGTGAGCCGCCGATCACGATGCCGAATCCGGGGCAGATCACCTTATCATTCCCTGCGCTTGCATTCAATTGCGCAAAGCATAAGCTGCCGGCGGAAATACAGATGAGAAACACAAGGCACCTTTTGAACAGCATTTTTTTAGGATGTTTTGTAAAAACGTTACGAATGTAAAGATTTATTTTCAAAATACTCCATTCAAAAGAGGGCAGAAACTTAGTTTTCGGAACCGCTTAAAAGCAAAGAGGCTTCACATTCAGTGAAGCCTCTTCCAGAGATCCGTTCTTAATATTTTACCACTTTCGTGATCGATTTGAATCCGCCTTCGCTGAACTCCACTTTTAAGGAATACACGCCTTTTGCGAGCTCGCCCATCTGTGTGTTGAGTCCCGATTTACCCTCTTCAACCGCCTGTGTCCTGTCAACCACGATCCTGCCTGTATAATCGATGATCATGATTCTTACCGTGCCCTTTACCGGCGAGTAAAAATCAAAGTTCAGGTCGTTGGTGGTAGGGTTCGGATGCACATTGCTCACCGCCACCTGGTCGAGCTTGTTCTGGATCGAGATGATGGAGGAGTAGCTGAATTTTCCGTTGTAATCCGTTTGCTTCAGCCTGTAATACGTGGTGCCGTTGTATGGCGAATAATCATAGGCATCGTAGTTGATCGTCACGGAACTGTTACCCGCGCCTTCTTTCGTAATAAAGGTCTCGAACGAGCTTCCGTCGGCCGAATGTTCCAATGAGAAGTAATCGTTGTTTGTTTCCGATGCCGTGCTCCATTGCAGCAGGTTTTTGCTGCCTTCATTTTTACCCGTGAAAGAAATCAACTCGATCGGGAGCGGGGTGTTGGATTGTGCGGTACCGAACTTGGAGAAGCCCCTCATGCCGTTCCTCACCACTGCGGTTACCGGGCTGGTAACACAGGTGCCGTATGTACCATCGCCATTCACAATGTCCCAGGTAGCGCTTCCGTTGTGCCGTGCCATTACTGTCCATCCCGTGGCTGCGTTGGTATACGCTGTATTGTACAGCGTCATGTTGTACATACCGGTATTGTTGTTCGCCGTATTTGCATCGATGTTCCAGAAGCCGTTATCCAGCGCATTCATATTGTAGGTTGCCGCGCACTCGCTGATGCCGAGTGGGCCCGGGAGCGTGGCATAAGTCTGAAAATCGGCAGTGAGATAAGTAATGGTTGGTGCGCTGGTGAAATTCACGTTTGCACGCTGATAGGCTGTTGCAGTTCCAACCGGGAAATCGAATGAGCCGGTTGAATTGTTGATGTACCTTCTCAGGAAGCCGTACACATAACTGCTTGTATTACCTGTGGAAACCGATGGTGGAGTGGCGTTGCTTACCACCACTTTATAAGACGCCGTAGTGATGATCTTGCCCAGCGTCAATGTAAGCGTTCCGGTGGTGGACTTGATATTCATATCTGTTTGCAGCGTCACACCTCCGGTTGTGTTGTTCATTACCACATTGTTCAGATCCAGCTGGGTGCTGCCCTGGTTATAGGTCTGGGCTGCAGCACCGTTGAACTCAAGTGTTCCGGTGGTTCCGGTATTGGTAAAGGTGGTGTTACCGGCCGCGTTCACAAAATTGCCCGCAAGCTTGATGTAAAAATTGTTGGAGTTAAGCACGCTGGTGCTGTTCGATGTAGTGAACGTTCCGCCGATATCAATGTTGTTATTCACCGTAACGGAGCCGCCGGTTTTAGTGACAGTAAGGTTACCGAACTTGTTGGCTCCGGTAAAGCTTCCGTTAATGCTTTGTGCAACTGCAGCGTTATCGAAAATAATCGTGGAAGTAGGGGAAGCAGTCAGCGTTCCGTTGTTTGTAAAGTTACCGCAGATGTGCAGCGTAGCTCCTGCATTGAGGGTAAGCGTTGCACCCGGGTTAATGGTAAGGTCCTTTACGTATTCGGTTCCGGTGATCACCGGCTGTGTGGCAGAAGCGGCAGTGATCACGGCATTCACACCGCAAACCGGGTATGTTGAGCAGCTGCCCCAGTTGGTCACGTTTGACCATACCGTGCTTGCGCCGCCCGTCCAGTAAACAGTTGATGGTGCGGTATAATTCACAACACCGGTGCCGGAAGAAGTCATATCGAGCGTAAATCCTTGTGTACTGCCGGTATAGTTCTGAATGCAAAGGTAAAGTACATCGCCGGCTGTAACGGCTACTGTCGGTTCAAACGCAAAATCAAAGCAGCTGCTGATCGGTGATGGTGCGTTTCCACTGGGAGCGATGCCCGTTACCCCGTAGCCGTCAAAGTTGCAGGCCAGTAATGCGCCGCTGCTGGCAGCCGTGATGCCTGCACAGGTAGTGGTGGCGCCGGTTCCGGAAATTCTCCACAAAAGAAAATCGTAATCCGTTTCCGAGCCGCAGGAAGTGTTGGAGCCATCGTTCGGTTTCAGGGTAAAGTTGAAATTGCCTGTGGCCGCAATGCTGATCTGGTACCATACTGAGTTCAGCTCACCGCTGGTGCAATCGTCGGAACCATCAAAATCACAAACATTACCCGTGTTGGAATATCCCGGATTTCCGATCGTCATCACCGAATTGCACACAAGAAGCGGGATCTGGCAATCCTGTCCCGGAACCGGGCTGGAGGAACCCGAGGAGCCGCTGTTGACAAGTATAGAGAAGGTTCCGGTATAATCCAATCTTCCGTCAACAGCAACGTAATAAACTGCACCGCCCGTAAGACCGCTAAGGTTGAGCACCGATCCGGTGCCGGGAGTTCCGGTGCATCCAACGGGAGGAGACTGATTGCAGGCTACCAGGGTCATGGAAGAGCCGCACGGTGCTGCATAAACCGCGATCTGCGTTGACGTGATGCTGGTTGCAGTGGTTTGCACATAAGCAATTCCGGAAGCAGGCGCTGTAAAGGAATACCATACCGTGTTCACACTTCCGGATGTCCAGCAGGAAGGGGCAGCCGGTTCCGAAGCGCCGCCCGAGCAGGTATTGTCGCCGGCGAGCGCCGTGCCCAACGTAAGTGAAGTAGCACCGCAGGGCAGCTCGTTCGCAAATCCTGCCGATGGCGCGGTAATGTTCAGGGAGAAGGAAGTGATACAGCTGCCGGTTGTGCCCCAGCTGTCGACCACCAGGTAATAGGTAACACCGGCTATAACGCTGGTGCAGAAATTTTTTGAGCCCGAAGATGAACTTTGAACATATCCTACACAATTACCGGAAAACGGACAGGCATCATACAATGTCGCCCCTGTCCATGTTTGCGTGGAATTGATCGTTATGGTAATGGATCCGGAGGTGGCAGGAGTAAATGTAAATACTTTGTCCATGTCCGAAAAATAGTAGGCACTTCCGCAGGTCACAGCATTGCTGGTGGTGATCTCATTACCGGCGCTGCAGGTCGTGAGGCCCGTACCGCTGTATGGCAGCGATGCGATCGCTACGTTCCCTGATCCGAGGTTGGCCGGACACAATGGAGGGGCGCTTACACAAAGCGTGATGTTTCCGTTCGAGGGAGCGCCCGATGAGTAAGAATAAACCCTGATGTAATAAGTAGTGCCGCTCACCAGTGAAGAAGTGGAAAATGTGTTCGGGTCGGAGCATTGCATGGAAGTGAGGGCGCCGCAGGTTCCTGAAAACAGCTGCATGTAAGCATCAAAACCGGAAGATGTAGTAAGGGTAACATTGTAAACCCCGTTGCTGGTGGCTACAAACGAATACCAGATATCATCATCAGGAGTACCGAAGCAGCTGCCCAGGGGAATACCGGATGATGTGGCACAGCTTACGTTGCCTGCCGACGTTGTTGTGCAGGATCCGTATGCATTTACCGTGAGGGCAATAGCGCCCGAACAATTGTCATTCGCCGGAGCGGAGATCGTTGAGGTCACCAGTGTACTTGTCGAGGTGGCTGATAAGCCGGAGCTTGTACAGGTAAGAACGCACTGGAAATAAGTGCTCACCGTAAGCGAGGTAGAGTAGGAGGAATTGGTTGCACCTGCAATGTTTGTCCATGTTGCATTATCCGGTGACGATTGCCACTGGTAAGTAATGTTTCCGGCTACAGCGGCGCCTGTCAGGGAAAGCACTGTTGTGGTGGAAGCACAGGATGTAATGCTCGAAGGCGATGCTGAAGCTGCCCCTGCCGTAGGTGTTCCCGAGCAAGGCGGAAGGAAGATCACGTTGAATGTATAGTCTTCACACTCTGTGTAAGAGTTACCCGGACATGCGACAGGGCTTGTGCTCAGGTAATCACCCACCACACGCATGCGTGTATTTCCGGTTGTTGCAGTAAGCGGGACAGTAAAGCTGCCGGTTGCGGTAATATAATATCCTGCAGAGTTGTACACCTGCTCGCCAGCATCCGCGAAATCACCGTCCTGGTTCCAGTCCACCCAGATCCCGAAGCCCATCGATCCTCCGCCTTCCGTAATGGAAAAATTGACAACGCTTCCCTGGTATTGCGAAGCGCTCATGCCCGTGAAATTGCCGTATCCGCTTGTAGAAAAGCCTGTGCTATTGCTGATATTGGTGACAGCTCCTGTGGTGGTAACATTACTGATGTAATGCGTTGTACCTACCGTGTTCGTATTGGTGCAATAGGTAGGAGCGAAGGTAACAGTCACAGTAGTGGTGTTTCCCGTGCTGATCGCGCTGCTGCAGTTCCCGGACGAAAGATTGGTAATGGTAATTGTGGTGGCACCTGCCGATGCAAAAGAGGATGTGGAGAAGGTCCCGGTTCCGGCTGTGGTTACAGTCATTGTAGCTGTAAGGCCTGTAGC
>Ga0157372_10005196_pt1 | contig 13834 bp, 6 predicted proteins | sample C55metaG_FD_115307 | JGI IMG/M metagenome (GOLD analysis project Ga0157372, IMG submission 115307) | Corn rhizosphere microbial communities from Kellogg Biological Station, Michigan, USA - C5-5 metaG | ecosystem: Host-associated > Plants > Roots > Rhizosphere > Soil | place: USA: Michigan... | reverse complement strand
TTATTTACATCTGCAACTGCAACACATGATTTATTGATTAAGATGGAAGGCAAAGAATTTACCGATTCTTTAAAATTTCCTTTGCCATCATTTAAATATAAATGATCTGTGAGGTTTGGATTACCATCTTCATATTCATTACCACCACTTACTACGTACAGATCAGGATAGCTATCATTATTTGCATCAAAAAAAGTTGCGCCCACTCCTTCGCTTTCCTTGTTTCTATCAAACGCTGCAGTATCTGAAGAAATGAATTTTCCTTCTTTTGTTTGTATCATCAAACATCCAGGTTGATCTTTCGCACCACAAACAAAAAAATCATCTAAACCATCTTTGTTAATGTCAGCTACCGCAAGCTTTGGTCCTCTCGTTGATTCCATGTGAGGAATGAGATATTGCTTATTAAAGTCAATAAAATTGTCTTCCTTGTGTTTCCATGTTGCATTAACTTGTTTTGTTACATCTTGAAATAATTCTCTCGGTTTTGGAAAAAAACTTTCATAGTTAAAATCCAATGTTGCATCTTTTTGTTCAACCACTAATTGTTTATTCGCAGATACATTTTTTAGTAGCTGGCATTTTTGATTTGTCCATACAATTAACATACTATCTACTGTTGATGCACTATCTAATCCAAAATGAAGTCGTGGTTCTGATGATGACATAAAACCTCTTGTAAGCATCAATTGTTGATACTGCATTTTTCCTTTTGCAAATACATAGGCTTTTGCCCCAATGCCCGAACTGTTCATGCCATCATCTTTAAAAGCAATGGATAAATAATTTTTCCTTGGTGCGTTATTTTTTAAAATGACAGCTGGCGCATTGAGGCAATTAATCACGATATCTTCATTTCCATCATTGTCTAAATCGGCATAAGCGGCACCGTTGTAATAACCTTTCATATCACCGGTTCCCCAGCTTTCACTTACATCCTTGAAATCTAATTTGCCATCTCCTTTGAATAAATACGGATGTGATGCTCCATCGGGCATTTTATCAACAAGCTCTTTATATTTATCGTTACTGTTAATGGCTTTGAGATTATCAGCATTTGACATGAACATAATAAAATCCAAATCGAGGGGACGTTTTACAATACCTGTTGAAATAAAAAGATCTTTATTTCCATCGTTATCAAAATCTGCAAAAAGAGGGCTCCAACTCCAGTCGGTTGCTGATACACCACTCATTAATCCAACATCACTAAAACTTATTCCATCACCATTGTTTCTTTGTAAACAATTTTTTGAATACTGATTTTGATAACCATTTCGAATAATTTTTTGATTATAAATATCAAGATGTTCGCCATTGCCATATCTTTTCAGATTAGGTTCGTCAGGCGGAAGCATATCAACGGATATTAAATCCAATTGACCATCGTTATTAAAATCTGCGGCATCATTTCCCATACTGTAGCGACTGTAATGATGAAAATGTTTTGCGCCGCTTTCCGTAAATGTGCCATTGCCATTATTCAAATAATAATAATCATTTTCATGAAAATCGTTGCCTACATAAATATCATCCCATCCATCATTATTGAAATCAGCGACAGCAACGCCCAAACCATATCCTAAACTGCTTTGATAAATTCCTGCTTGTGCAGAAATGTCTGTAAATTTTCTCTGCTCGTTAATTAAATCATTCCGATAAAATCTGTCACCAGCAATAGCATCAAATTTTCTTCGATTGCTTGTATCAACAATATTTTGATTGGGATGTTCGGATTGATTGAGAAGATAACAGTCAAGATCACCATCATGATCATAATCAAAAAATACAGCTTGAGTTGAAGTGCCTGAAAAATCCAATCCATATTTCGCAGCACTTTCAGTAAATGTTGCGTTCCCGTTATTGATGAATAATTCATTATGTCCTTTAAAATCATGAATGCCGGCAATGGCACATACATAAATATCGAGAAAGCCATCGCCGTTAACATCAGCCATCGTTACTCCGGTGCACCAGTCTGAAGTGCCTGCCACGCCTGCTTTTGCGGTAATATCTTCAAATTTAAAATTGCCTTTGTTTAAATATAATTTGTTACCACTATGGCTATTCGCCGTAAAATAAATATCCTGCAAGCCGTCATTATTTACATCACCGACAGCTACACCACCACCATTGTAGTAGTATATGTAATTAAGAATTCCAAAGAAATTTTTTTCTTGTAAATTATTTGCAAAGTCAATATTGGTTTGAGAAGATTGTAAGCTCACAAATAAGTTTGTTGATTTATTACATGAAATAAAAATCAGGCATGAAGTAAACGCATAAAGAATATATTTTTTTTTCACGACATTCATAACAATACTGAGTGCTGAAAGAAATCTTATTTGGTTGACTTGTTTGAAGATTTGTTTAATTGATTGATAAATCGAAACATGCTGTCTTCATTATCTTCATAATCTACCAGTTTTTTTTCAGCAGAATATAAAAACATCGCAGGATATCTTCTCGGTTTAAATTTTTCTATAAATTGATTTTTTGTATCCTGCAGGATAGTCACATTTTTTTGATTCTTCAAGTTTGATGCGTACTCATTCATAAAGTGGTTAACCTTTTCTTTGACGGCGAGACTTATTAAATAAATCGCTGCTTTTTTGTAGTCCGTATAATGCTGGTTAAGATTCATCATCGCATGCTGACAATGTTCGCAATCAACATCAAAAAAGAAAAAGAACAGCATTTTATTTGGCTCAATATTTTTATCGGTGAACAAAGTGTTGTCTGATTTATAAAAAGTAAAGTCAGGTAAAATCAATGCAGGAGTTTGCGCAAAGACTTTAAACGCAATCAGTAAAAAAATGATCAAAGTTTTCAATCTAAGCTTCATAAATTTTTTTCTTAATGAAGGAAAACAAAATCATTGAAAAATTATCAGGATGATTTTGTTTCCCTTGAAATAATGATTAGGTTAGTATCCCGGGTTTTGTTTATATAAACCGTTGGTAAAAGTTATTTGTTCCTGGGGAATAGGAAAGTACTCATGTGTACCGTGGGTAAAGTGAGCACTGCTTAAAAAAGGATGTCTTGTTTTTTCCACTGCGAAAAAAGCATTGAGTGTTGGTTCAGCAATCCCCCAGCGAACCAAGTCAAAAAACCTTGGACTTTCCATAGCAAATTCCATTCGGCGTTCCCATTGCAAAGCTTTAAAGGCCGTTGCTTTGTCCCAAACAGGAATATTTACGCCCGGCTTGTAAATGTCAATCTTGTAATTTGAAGGAAAAGTGCCGTCTGTTTTTTTCAATAATTCTGTACTGGCTGCAGCTCTTGTTCTAATTTGATTGATCTCATTTAAAGCTGTTTGAAGATTGCCTGACGTTGATTGGATCTGAGCTTCTGCGTTCATTAAAAGAACGTCGTCATAGCGAATTACATCCATATTTACAGAAGTCCCATAAAAAGGCCCGAGCTTTTTAAAACATGGACAAGAGGCCAATTGTAATTCTTTCATCGTGCCAAAACCACCATAAACGCCCGCTAATCTTTCCCAGCTATGATCGTAAGGAATTAAAGGATCGTATTTAAAAGGATGACCCTGAATTCCTATGGTATGGTCAATTCGTGGATCCATAGTGACACCATTGGCGGTAAGATCAGCGTCTTTTAGAGCAACGTCATTAAAATGATCAAAATTAGGTAGACCATTTTTATCTGTTTGGAATGCATTTACCAGGTTTTGCGACGGGACATGAAAAGCACAACAGCCATACTGTGGAGCACCTGCAAAATAATTTAAACTTGTTGACATGCTAAGCCTTCCTCCAATAGTCGTTCCGTCATTGATAGAGTATTGAATAGCAAATACAGATTCAGGGCTGTTATCATGTCCGTCCAAAAAGTTATAGGCAAAATCAGAATTTAAAGCATACTGTCCCGAATTAATCACATCATTGGTTAAACTAATAACCTCTTGAATTTTGGCTTGATCTATTCCAACTACAGTGTAATTATCATCTTGCGTATAAGCCTGGTAAAGTCTGACTTTTGCCAAATAAGCTTTTGCAGAAAGTTGATTGGCTCTGCCAGGCTGGCCGGGCTGCGTTTCCGGAAGGCTATCAATCGCTGCCTGGAAGTCTCCTGCGATCTTGTCCCACAACTCATCATTGGACATTGTGTTGGAAACTTGCAGAATTTCATCATTAGTAAGTGTTTCATCAAACCATGGAATATTTCGGAACATTACTTTAAGAAGAAAATACATATGCCCACGCAAAAAATGCATCTCACCTATACGGCTTGTTCTTTCAGGAAATTCATCATCTGTGAGATTATGTAATGCCCTTAAAGCATTATTTATTCTTGAGATGGCACCGTAGGCTCTGATCCAGGTGCCCGGAAAGCCAAAATCACCTGCACCATTATTAGAAGAATTTACAAGATAAAACTGTTCATATTTATCCATTTGCTGCTGATCGCCAATATCACCACCCCCTTTGTATGCATCATCTGAACGAATGCTGCTATATTCCCACATGCTTGTGATCGGTGCGTCCCACCAATCATTAGCAATGCCTGCATAGGCGGCAGTTGCCAACCCGTCCGCAGCGGCGGGAGTTGTGAGGTCGGATGCAGATAAAGCTCCTTGTGGTTTGTAATCCAGAAATTTTTTACATCCCATCGAAAAGAAGATTACTGCTGCCAGAAGAATTTTGATACTATTATATTTCATAACTTAATTTTTTAAATTTAAAAGTTTGCATTAAGCCCAATAGTATATGATGTGGGCACAGGCCATAAAGCCAAGGAATTAACTCTTTCAGGGTCTTTCGCTGTAAAATCCTTAGATTTTATAGCGAACAGATTTTGACCTGAGACATATATTCTAAGTGATTCCATTTTCAGTTTGCTGGCAATATTTTTTGAGAAATTATAACCCAGCGAAACATTGCGAAGCTTAAAATAAGAAGCGTTGACATAATAGTAATTCGAAATCCTGTCTTCGCCATTATGATTTAAAAGACTTAGAGCCGGTGTTGATGAGCCTGTGTTTTCCGGCGTCCATGCATTCAGCGTACCCGGACCAAAGTTGGATCTGGCTTGTACAAACGAATTAAGTTGTTTAATGGGGTCAAACCCGGTTTTACCTGTTACACCCGACCCAAAGATGGACAAATCGAAATTCCTGTAACTAACATCTATATTAATTCCAAATTCAATTTTAGGTAAAGTGGTACCAAGCCAGGTTTGGTCGTTCGCATCAATTTTCCCATCAGGTCCGGTTAAATGGCCAAGTGAATCGACACCGGCAATATCTACATATCTAAGTCGTCCTGCACCGGCAAGAGTGCCATCCAATACTCCCGGTTGGGTAGGAGCATCCATTGCTTCCTGCGAACTCTGAAAAATGCCATTAGTTTCATAACCGAAAATTGAAAAGCGCGAATGACCCACAATAGAATGGTTTGCATCACCCGGATATGCGGGTCGAACATTATCCGGCAAACTTGTAACCTTATCCGCCCAATGACTTGCGCTGCCCGTGATAGCGTATGTAAATCCGCGGGCAGATTTATGATTATAACTTAATACAAATTCCCATCCCTTATTATCTACGTTCGCACCATTTACATACTGTTGTTGTCCTTCGCCGAGAGCCGCAGCAACAGGCGGTTGAATTAATATATCACTGGTCTTCCTGCTGAAATAATCAAATGAACCTGTAATAGTTTCATTCAAAAAACCAAAGTCAAGACCAATATTTGTTTCTTTGGTAGATTCCCATTTCAAGTCGGGGTTACCTTTCTGTATCTGAACAAAACCTGATGGAAGTGAACCTGTATTTACGCCATATATATCATAGGCACTACCTGTATTAAGCCATAAAGGGAATTGCGGACTGCTGGTACCGTAATTTGGCTGTAGAATTGTGAATGATGATAAATTTCCTATTTCTTGGTTACCCACAGTTCCAATTCCGGCACGTAATTTTAGGTTTGAAACAAAATTTATTCCTTTGAAGAAATCTTCATTATTTATTCTCCATCCTAATGTAAATGCCGGAAAAACACCATACGGGTTATTGGTCCCAAAACGTGAAGAACCATCTCTTCTGATAGTGAACGACGCTAAATATTTATCTGCATAGCCATAGAAGGCTTTTCCGAATTGAGAAAACAGTCTGAAACCACTTGCAGAACCATTGTTGGTTTGCGCCCCCACTCCTGCGCTTAATTGAAGATAGCTCTGGTCCTGTAATGCAAAAACAGTTGTATTAGCGCCGAAGGTTGAAAAATCATTTTTTATAGCTTCTGTTCCTGCAAGTAAGTTTAACCTGCTTTTTCCAAATTGCAAGTTATAGCTCAGTGTATTGGTCCAGGTAATTGTAAAATCCTTTGCCTGTTGCTGGCCGAAACTATTAAAAGATCTTACTGGCCCCTCATCACCTATCAATGCTGCATTTTTAGCAAGTGCATCGGAATAATCAAAGCCAACGCTTGTATGGAAAACCAGGCTTTTGATTATCTCAAAATCAATATATGCATTGCCAATCACAAGGAGTTGACCCCGTGTATTGAAACGATTTAAATATTGCATATCTACCGGGTTATTTCTGTCTGAATAGCCCGCACCTCTTGGACCGCCATAAGTCCCATCTGTTTTATATAAAGGAATTGTCGGAGGGAGAGTTAACGAAAGTTCAGGGGTAGGAGCGCCTCCCACATCTGTAGTTGAGTTTACCTGAGATGTTCTTGATATCTCAAGGTTTTCACCAAATTTCAACTTATCATTAAATGCAGATGTATGGCTGTTAATTTTGGCATTATACCTCCGATACCTTGTAAATTCAATTAATCCGCTATTATCATAATATCCAAAATCCATCAGGAACCCGCTTTTACTGGAACCGCCGGAAATAGCAAGGTCACCGGATATTACAGTAGCAGGTTTGTATAGGGCATCCTGCCAGTTTGTGTTTGCCGCGGGCTCAAGACTATCTGTTCCCGAATAAGGGCCAACAAAAGGATCATAAGGAGGCTGAGGCGCATTATTATTAGTCGCTCCTACAAAAGGGGCAATTAATACTTTATTTAGAGCAGGTTTTGAATAATCGCCATTCCAATCATACCTGTATATCTGGTTTACAGTATTGTTAGGATCTGTTCCATCATTAACTGCTGCTCGCCATAATGCTACTCCTCTGTCGTATGAACTCAAGAGATCTTCCTGCCATGGTTTTTCTGTTTGTCTTGTTATGCTGGTATTAAATTGTATATGGGTTTTATTATCCGTTGCGCCATTTTTTGTTGTAACAATGATTACACCATTAGAAGCTCTTGAACCATAAATAGAAGAGGCTGAAGCATCTTTCAAAACCTGGATAGAAGAAATAGAACTGGTATTTAAATTTGCAAAGTTTTCATACCTGGTAGTAGGTACACCATCAATAATATAAAGTGGATTGGTATTACCTAATGTATTTACTCCACGTATTAGAATAGTAGGCGCCCCTCCGTTGCCACCAGTGGGTGAACCGTCGGTTTGGATATATAACCCTGGAACGTGACCTTGCAGGGCCAACATGGGGCTGCTTGTAGTTGAATTTTTAACTGTGCTGAGATTAACTACTGATACAGCGCCGGTCAAATCAACTTTTCGCTCGGATTTATAACCCGTAACTACAACTTGCGTAAGATCACTTTCGCTTACCTCTAAATCCAGAGTCAAGTTATCTGTTGAGGCTGTAACAGGTACGTTCAATGCCTTCATTCCTACATAAGAAAATACAAGGGTCTCACCAACAGCAGTAGTTATAGAAAATCTTCCGCTGGTATCAGTAGTGACCATTTGTTTTTTCGATTGAACTGTAACACCGGCAAGTGGAGAGTGTGTTTTTTTATCTGTGACAACACCAGTCACTTTTTTTTGTTGGGCAAAGCTCGCAGTAACAAGAAATGCCATAATGATTGTAAGAAATTTTCTCATAAACTTTGGTTTAATCATTAAAGTTTTTAGTTCTTGAGGGAATGCATCTGGTCTAAAATGTTAAGCGTATAATTGGGACAAGCTCCTTTTTTAGATGCCACAAAAGCACCTAACATGCTCGCAAAGTCTAACACTTCTCCAGGCGGTGCCCTGTCAATTAATTTCGAAACAATGCCGGCAAGAAAAGCATCACCACTGCCAACAGTGTCTTCTACTTTAACACTGTACCCGGAATGATTATGAAATGTTGAATCGTAATCAAGTATGGCCCCTTCGCCTCCATTCGTAACGACTATACTGTTTATATTGAATCTTTCTTTCAGCAACTTTATCCGGTCATTATTGCTTTTGTAATCTCTGAACCAGCCTGTTATGAGATGTAATTCAGCTAAATTCATTTTAAGTATATCTGACTTTTTTAGTAATTCTTCAATGATCTTTTTATTGAAATAAGGCGCACGCAGGTTTATATCAAATACCTTTGTATTCGCTATTTCGAGGCACTTAAATAAAATATTTTTTGATTGTTTGTTCCTTGTGATGAGACTTCCAAAAACAAAGTATTCCGCTTGCTGAATCAGCGGCTTAAAATCATCTTCCCATTCAATAAAGTCCCAAGCCGCCGGTTTTATGATGTTATATAATACTTCATTATTTTCCCTAAACTCTGCGTATACTCTCCCTGTTTGTATCTTATAATCTATTTGGAAAAAATCGGTTGTAATGCCATACCCGGAAAATATATTTATCAATTCTTTACCCATGTCGTCAAAACCGACTCGGGTAATTATTGCGGGTCTTTGACCTAATCTGGATAAATGGTAAGCGACATTCATGGGAGCGCCACCGGGAACTGAGCCCTGAGGCAAAATGTCCCAAAGAATCTCACCAAAACATACTACCGGATACCTGTTGTTTGCCATACAATAATTTTGTTTAGCAATAGGGGAGTTGAGAAAATTTCCGTTTGCGCATATTGAAATTTATAGTGTTCATGTCGAGAATATTTAAGATAACCGTCTAATGCAAAACCAGAGTTCTTTCTATCTGCTCTAAAGATTTTCCTTTTGTCTCCGGCATAATTCTCCAAACAAAAATTAATTGCAGAACCATCATTATACAGAAGAAAAGAAAGGTATTCCCGCCACCTAATTTTTCAGCGAATATGGGAAATACAAATGCAATAACTGCAGCCATAAACCAATGTGTAAAACTTCCTAGTGTTTGCCCTTTTGCCCTGATGTGATTAGGAAAAATTTCAGAGATAAAAACCCAGATCACCGCACCTTGTGAAAAAGCAAAAAAAGCGATATAGACAAGGAGATAAACTATAATTCCAAAACCACTGAAGTCATGCCTGTAAAAGGTTATAGATACCATTCCAAGAGTTGCAATTAATCCTAATGAGCCTATGAGCATTAATGTGCGCCTTCCTATTTTATCTATGAAATTGATGGCAATCAGGGTGAATATAAAATTGACAACACCTATACCAGCAGTTGACAATAATGATGATTGTCGGCCCAAACCTGTCATTTCAAATATTCTTGGAGCATAATAGATAATCGCATTAATGCCTGAGACCTGGTTAAAAACTGCAAAACAAACAGCGAGAAAAACAGGGAGCCTGTATTTTTTAGATAAGATAGAATCAGCCGATTGAGAAATGTGTTCTTCCTTATTATTTTGTATAATTTCTCGCAACTCGTTTTCATAAGTATCAGGATCGATAATTTTAAGTACTTCTCTTGCGGCATCTATTCTATTCCTCTTTAAAACAAGCCATCTTGGCGTTTCGGGAACAAATCGAAGAAGTATCAGGAAAAGAAATGAAGGAACAGCCTGAATTCCTAACATTAAACGCCACGATGATTGACCTTCAAGAAACTGACCAATTAAATAATTTGAGAAATATGAAACAAGAATGCCGAAAACTACATTGAATTGGAACATCATAACCAGACGACCACGGTAAGCTGCTGGGGATATTTCCGAAATATATACAGGCGCAGTTACTGAAGATGCCCCTACCCCTAAACCTCCAATAAATCTAAAAACTAAGAAACTATACCAATTAGTTGAAAACGAAGAACCAAGAGAAGCTACCAGATAAGTACAAGCAATAATTACAAGCGTTTTCTTTCTTCCTAAATTATCTGAAGGTATACTACCTGTTAAGGCTCCGATTATTGTTCCTATCAAAGCAATAGAAATCGTAAATCCATGTTGGAAAGCTGTTAGATGCCAATATTGTTGTATTGATTCTTCTGCTCCTGATATAACAGCGGTATCAAAGCCAAAAAGAAAACCACCCAAGGCAACAACGATACTCCATAACAGAACTTTTTTCTTATTCATAAGCAAAGCAGTTAGCAAGCACAATGTTATAAGCGTTGGAAAAAAGTTCTTTCTATTATTGTATCAAATCTTTATGAAATTGTAAAATCGAAAAGAAAAAAAATTTATCAATTGATACTCAGCTTTTTATTCAAATTCTATTTTATTTTGATCGAAGTGGATTTTTAAAATTGTAACAGATATTTTCAAAAATGTTTCAAAGCTCGGTTCGGTTCTTCGTTGTAACAAGTTAAAAAATATTGATAATACCCTTTTTGTATTTTTCAAATCCCGGTTTCTCTTAAAGAAATAAAGAAGGACGAATGTATTGTGTAAATAGAACAGCTTTAAGTTAAATGTTTGATGCAATGCAGCAATTTATTTTAAAACGTTTTCTATATTATTACTAATTTACCTGCCTCAAATGAAGGCTTGCCAAAACTGCACAAGGTTGAATATATTTTTACACATCGGTATCTCATGTGCAATCATATTTATATACCTTGTTCTTTTGACTTCATGTAGCGATAATAAAAATGAAAAAACTTATGCAGTAGGATTTTCTCAATGCACTATGGTTAATAAATGGAGGCAAACCATGGTGGAAGGAATGCAGAGAGAATTATCATTTCATCCGGAGATCAATTTTGTTTTTAAAGATGCTGGCGGGAATACTCAAACACAAATCGAACAGATACAAGAATTAATCGACAAGAAAGTTGACGTATTGATTGTCTCCCCTATTGAAGCTGCACCCATCACTCCAATTATAGAAAAGGCTTTTGAAAAAGGCATCCCGATTATAATTGTTGATAGACGAACATTATCCCCAAACTATACTGCATATGTTGGAGCAAGTAATTATGAGGTCGGTTCAAGTGCAGCAACTTTTGCCAACTCTGTATTAAGAGGAAAAGGAAATGTAATGGAAGTATCAGATCTTCCCGGATCTTCGGCAGATATAGACAGGCACAAAGGCTTTATTGATTTTATCTCGCGGCAAAAAGGTATCAAGTATGTTTCAAAAATTTATTTAGAGGGCGATGAAAATCCATCCAACGAAAACCTGATTCAATTTTTAAAATCATACCCCGATATTCAAATAATATTTTGTCAAAATGATAGACTCGCCTTTTCTTCCTATCTGGCATGTAAAAAGGTAGGGCTTGATAAAAAGATATCCATTATCGGTGTCGATGGCCTTCCGGGAAAAAACGGTGGTATTGATTTAGTAGAACAAGGAGAATTGAAAGCTACTATATTGTATCCGACAGGAGGAGAAGAAGCTATTCTAACGGCAGTAAATATTCTTGAAAATAAACCTTACAAAAAAGAAAATCCTTTAATGTCTACCATTATTGATTCTTCTAACGTAAGGATCATGAAACTGCAAAATGATAAAATATTATCTCAACAAAATGATATTGACAGAAGGCAAAAGAAAATCCAGCAAGAAGAAATCATTACAAGAAATCAAACAAATATTATTTATGCTATTTCAGTGTCGCTTGCATTAGCCTTGATCTTTGGTGCAATCTTGTTTTCTTATCTAAGTGAAAATAAAAAAATAAGTAAACGACTCACTGCACAAAACGAAGAAATTTTAAATCAACGAAATCAATTAATAGATTTAGGTAAAAAGGCGAATGAAGCGAATGAAGCCAAAATAAAATTCTTTACGAATATATCGCATGAGTTAAGAACGCCGCTTACGCTGATACTTGGTCCGTTGGAGGAGTTGTTACAAAATGAAATAGTTTATCGCAGTGCCAGTAAAAGTCTTTTATTAATGCATAAAAATACCATTATGCTTTTGCGGTTGATCAACCAGCTAATGGATTTCAGAAAGATTGAAATTGACATGTTAAAACTTCGGGTTTCGGAAAATGATATTGTTATTTTTTTAAATCAAATTATTGAAGCCTACAGTGATCTCTCAAAAAAAAGAAATATAGATCTTCGCTTTATTACGAAAGTGCCTTGTTTGAATGTATGGTTTGATGAAACAATGCTTGACAAGGTCTTATTTAATCTCCTTTCCAACGCTTTTAAATTTACCAACAATAATGGATATATCTATGTTTCTCTCACAAAAGATGAGAATGGAAAAAATGTCCAAATAGCAGTGGAAGATAACGGTGTGGGTATGACTGAAACTGCCGTTGAACATGCGTTTGAATTATTTTACCAGGGAGAATATGAAAATTATAAAGGTTCAGGACTTGGGCTAGCTTTAGCAAAGGAATTGATATCTCTGCATAAAGGAACCATTGAAGTTCAAAGCGAAAAATGGAAAGGAACAAAATTCATCGTCACGCTTCCTTTAGGAGAGAGTCATCTTGAAAAAACTGAAAAAATAGATAAAGAAATTTCAAAGATGGTGTTGTATGAGGATGAAAAAATTTATACGACGGAATTAATTCCACAGCTAAAGCGCGAAGAGGCTTTCGGTTCAGGAGTATCTAATGAATATTCTATTTTAATTATTGAAGATTATGCCGATTTAAAAAATTACCTGAGAGACCGGTTAAGTAAATATTATGAAATTTTAGAAGCGGATAGCAGCAGTGATGCTTTACAAAAATCTTTTGAAACAGTTCCTGATCTCATTATCTGCGATGTAATGATTCCTGGCAAAAATGGTTTTGAATTAACCAATATCCTCAAAACCGATATACGCACCTCGCATATTCCAATAATACTTTTAACAGCAAAAACTTCAGTTGAAGCCCAGATTGAAGGTATGAAGCACTTGGCTGATTCTTATATTACCAAGCCATTTAATCAAAAATATCTTGAAGAAAATATTAAAAGTCTTTTGAAAAACCGTTCAATACTTAAGGAACATTTTAGCGGAGAAATACCATCTGAACTTAAAATTCAAACTCTTAATAAATTAGATAAAAAATTCATTACTGAATTTAATGCGCTTATTGAAAATAATATTGGTAATGAAAATTTTAGTGTGGAGGAGATTTGCAAACACATGGGATTGTCACGAATGCAATTATATCGTAAAGTAAAAGCATTACTTAACTGTAACGCAAATGAATATGTTCTTAATAAACGTTTACAAAAAGCAAAATACCTTTTGCAGGAAGATGAGTTTACAATTTCAGAAGTGGCTTATAAAGTTGGCTTTTCCTCGTTAGCATATTTTTCCACTGTCTTTAAATCAAAGTTTAGTGTAACGCCAACTGAGTTCAAAGAAAAAAATATAATTAAAAAATTTCCCTGAATATACTTTTCCGATTCTGGTTTATTAAAAATGCAAACAAAGCCAACTTAATTTGTCCGTTATATATTTTTATGAAGCACAAAAAGAAGGTATATAAAAAGCATACCTCTATTCAAATTAAGTTACCGGAGATATTTTCTGCTCATGCGAAAATTTTGTTCGTTACATTACTGTAGGCAGATGACGGTTTTGTTAAATCTTCAAATTTTTTTCTTTCTCAAAACGTATCAAAATTTATCAAACTTTATTTCTCTTTACATTTCCTTATTTAATTTGTTCGAGTTTGGATGATTGGTTGTTAAAGCCAATTTAGTGCATCTT
>Ga0157372_10005194_pt1 | contig 13836 bp, 13 predicted proteins | sample C55metaG_FD_115307 | JGI IMG/M metagenome (GOLD analysis project Ga0157372, IMG submission 115307) | Corn rhizosphere microbial communities from Kellogg Biological Station, Michigan, USA - C5-5 metaG | ecosystem: Host-associated > Plants > Roots > Rhizosphere > Soil | place: USA: Michigan... | reverse complement strand
TCCAGCCACTCGAAAGCGCGGTCACTCTCGTGGCGATATGCCATCACGTAAGCGATGTTGTAGGCGGAATCCTTCTCGTATTTGCTGATGGACTCGGCGAGCGTGGCATCCGATTCGGCCTTTTTTCCCAAGGAGTACTGGGCCATGGTCACGCCCATGAGTCGCCAGTTCTCGTCGCCTTCCTGCTGCATGGCGCTGAGCGCGGCCTTCGCGTCGCCTTTGCGCAGCAGTGCCTCACCGATGTTGTACTGGGTGCCGACGCGCCCCGGACTTAAGCTCAACGCCGTCTTGTAACTTGCGATGGCTTCATCCAAGCGACCGGTGCGAGTGAAGTCATAACCCAGGCTTCCGTGCCGCGCGGGATTCAGCGGATCGCGAACGAGCGCGTATTCGTCCAGCTGGAGGGCCTGGTCGAGGCGCCCGAGACTCTGCGCCAAGCCGGAGGCGGCGCCGATGGTGTCCGGATCGGTCGGCTCCAACGCCAGTGCGCGTTCGAGATAGCGCGAAGCCGCGTCCAGATCTCCGTCGTAGTCGCTGGCGATCCTGCTGAGTGATCGGAAGGCCGGCGCGAAATCCGGATCGGTGGCGAGCGCCTTCTGGATTGCCTCGCGCGCCGATCGATAACTCTCGTCGATCGGTTTCAGGCCCTTGTTTGCTTGCGCGAGATAGGTTGCGGCGAGTCCGACCCATGCCGCGGCGTAGCCGGGATCGATGGCCACTGCCTGCCGGTTCGCGGCGATGGATTCCTCGAGATTCTTGGCGGTCCCTTTGCGCAGCAGCTGTCGCGCCTGCAAATAGAGTGCGTAGGCCTTTGGATCGGTTTCCCGCGCCTTGGGCGTCGTTCCCAACAATTCGATCTTGAGATGCGCGACGACGGTCGCTGCGATCTCATCCTGCACCGAGAAAATATCCTCGAGCGTTCGATCATACGTCTCGGACCACAAGTGCGTATCGGTGCGCGCGTCGATCAACTGCGCAGTGATGCGCAGCCGATTGCCGGACTTGCGCACCGAACCTTCCAGAACGTGCGCGACATTGAGCTGTCTGGCAATGTCGGAAATCGCGATGCTCTTGCCCTTGAAAGCGAACGCCGATGTGCGCGAGGTGACATGCAGCGTCGGGATTTGCGCCAGCAGATTCAACAATTCTTCCGCCAGGCCGTCGGACATGTATTCCTGATCCTTTTCGGCGGACATGTCCAGGAAAGGCAATACCGCGATCGACTTGTCGGGGGCCGATGGCGATGCGATCGCTGCCGCATCTTTGTGAAGCACGAACTTGTCGGTCAGCAGGAGCACCACGGCCAATGCCAGCATGGCGATGATCCAGCGATCGAGTTTCTTGCCCGTGTGTGCGGTGATCGATTCGGCCGGATCGATTTCGCTTTCACGCTTCAGGCCCTCGGGCGTGAACTCGTATAGCCAGGCGAAGGCGAGCCAGAACGGAAAACCGATGACGCCCGCGATCACGAACCAGCGGGTTAGCCATTCCGGCGCACCGAACGCTGGGCTCAGCTGTGCAATGCCCTGTGCGAGCGCCCACACGCCGGCGACATAGAGCGCGCCGGCCCGCAAGACATTGCGGCGACGGAGTTCGGCAAAGAAGGACCGCATTCGAGCCCCTGACCCCTCGCGGATTGCCGGGCATCTTAGCCCATGAAATGTCTCGGGCCGTGCGAGCGGCGCTGCGCTCAATGCCCCAGGCACGAATCGAGGCATTGCGGCCGCTTGAAGAAGGTCGTTCCGCGAAGCCGAATTGCATACCTCTTGGGTTGCGCAGTCGCGAATCGCCGTGCGGCCGAATCGTCGGCCGCATAAGGCCGACAAGCGGCGCTTTTCACGGCTGCGTCCGCCAGTGTTTTCACGCACTCGCTGCGATACAGCCACTACCCTGAACGAGCAGGCAAGGACTCCCGCCTCTCGCGGCGGTCGACGGCGGAGTGCCGAAGGAAGTGTGGAAGATGGATTCATTGAAGCTGAGCAGCTCGCGCCGGGACGGCGCCGGCGATTCGCATTTCGAGTCGGCGACGACCGCAGCCGCGCGTCTTGGCGTGCTGGTGCACTAGCATGCGATTCCTCGTTGCACTTCGCGAGGTCGATGCGGACCTTCATTGCGTGATGATTCCGGATCTGCCCGGATGTCGCGCCGTCGGGCGGAATCCCGAGCAGGCGATCCTCTATGCGCGCCGCGCCATCGGCGAGCACTGCCGCTTGCTCGCCTGCGCGGGCGAACCGATGCCCGAAGCGCAGCCGCTCGAGCGTCATACGCCGCTTCCCGATTTCTTCGAAGAAGCCACATGGACGTCCGTCGACGTGCCGATCGAGCAGTACTTCAAGGGTCCATAGCCACGCGTCGCTCGGAAAACGGCATCGAAGTCTCGCTCCGCGTCGCGCGCCTTTGACCGAAAGCGCGCGCGCGCGTACCCTCCGCGCTCGCCATGCGCATCACTTTCGAGCTCGAGGCCGCCGATATCGAACGTTTCCACGCGGTGCTGGCGCGTGCCCGACACATGACGCGTTGCGCCGACGAGGTCGATGTGATCGACGCGACCAAATACGCGCTCGATCATCTCTCCGCGAGTTCGGCGCCGGCCTATGTACGCAAGCGTCTGGTCGAAGTGCAGCGGCTGATCCTGATGCTCGAGGACGAGGCCTGGGCGCTATCGGATCCAGAGCGTTCGGATGTGCTGGAGACGCTGGCCTACTTCAGCGATCCGGATGATCTCATTCCCGATGAAATCGAAGTCATCGGGCTCCTCGACGATGCGATCATGCTCGAGCTTCTGCTGCGGCGTCAGCGGCGGGTGCTCAACGCGTACGCGGAATTTTGTGCGTATCGCACCACGCTCGCCGCGATGCCCGGCGACGCCGAGACGCGGTGCATGCATGCGCGCAATCTTGCGGAGCGGCGCATCAAGTTGCAGAAGCGCATGCGCCGCCGGCGGACGCAGAAAGCCAAGAATTGAGCAATGGCGTTGCGTGATGCGCACGCGCAGCCGTGCGCGATCGGATCGAGTTCCGACCGCCGTGGTCATCGCGAACAGATCCTTGTGCATCGCCGCTTGAATCAGTTGCGTTCGCAGTCTCGTTGCGCGACGAAGAGATAACTATTGAACGGAGTGTGTCCCCAGAGCGGCGAAACCCGCACCTGGAAGCCCATCGCATGCAGCGGCGCTTCGATGTCTTGGCGGCTCGGAAAGTACGCAGTCGAGTAGCGCATCCAGCCGATCATGCGCGCCAGGCGCTCTTCCAGAAGCGTCGTTCGGAAACGCCAACTGTCATCGCGCAGGACGCTGCGAATCACTAAGAGTCCATTGGATGCCACGCGCTCGGCGGCGGCGGCGAGAATTTGCCTTTGCGCGTCGGCGGGCAAGTAGTGCAGGAGATCGATCAGGGCGACGTCGCCGCGGAACGCCGGCATCTCGGCTGCGGAGCCGTGCGCGAATTGAAGATTCAGACCGTCACTCGCTGCGGTTCGCGCCGCCTCGATTTTTCGGACATCGAGATCGAGCCCGCGATAGGGCGCGCGCCGTCCATGCTCATACAGATATTGCCCCAGCAATCCGAGCCCGCAGCCGACGTCGAGCAGCGCGTGCTGCGATTGGTCGAAAAGCGACGCGGCCGTCGCGAACACAGGATCCCAGCGCAGCTTGCCGCGCGCATAGGATTGCTGCGAGCGCCGCCGATAGCGCGCGGCGATGCGGGCGATGATGGCTTCGTTCGCCGGGTCATTCATGGGGCCCCGAATCCATATGCTCCTGCGTTACGCATGGAAGGCAATCCGCGTCATGCCGGCCAGGTCTGGGCGAAAAGGCGCTGGAAATTGCCGCCGATCACCTTTTCTATGACGCGTTCCGATTTGCCGCGCTTGGCCAGCAGCGCAGCGATCGTCTCGATCCGCCGCGGCGTGTTGAGATCCGGAACGAATGTATAGACCGCCGTCGTTTCGCCGGGCGCGGATACGCCGCGCTTCTTCCGCTCGGCGATTTCATCGGCGAACGCTTTCTTGTATTCGTCCGTCAACTGCACCGCGGAGATCGTGCCGTCCGTGCCGATGCCTACGTGATCCTCGCCGCAGACATCGAGCGCATGTTCGATGTGTGCGACCACATCGTCCGCCATCGGTTGTCCGCTCGTGCGCAGGTACGGCATCAGATAAATGCCGATCACGCCACCGTGTTCGGCGAGGCTGCGCAACGTCGCATCGTTCTTGTTGCGCGGAAGATCGGCCACCGCGGCGCATCCGGCGTGCGTGATGGCTACGGGCTTCTTCGAAGTCGCAATCGCTTCATCCGTCGTGTGGCGTCCGCAATGGCTGAGATCGATCAGCATGTCGTGCGCGTTCATGCGTTCGACGAGTTCGCGACCGAATAGGCTGAGCCCGGCGTCGCCAGGCTCGAGGCAGCCGTCGCCGACCAGATTGCGACGGTTGTACGTGAGCTGCACGATGCGAACGCCCAGACCACGGAACGTATCGAGGCGTGCGAGATCCTCGCCGAACGGCGTCGTGTCTTGAAAACCATAAATGATCGCGAGCCGCCCGGTGCGCTTGGCTTCAGCGAGATCGCGCGCGTTGCGAAACTTCATCAGCGTGTCCGGATGCGCTGCGATCTCGTTGTCCCAATGCGCGATCTGTTCGATCGCACCGTCGTAGTCGCGTGCGTAGCTGCCGACCGAGCCGACGGTGAGATTGACGGCCGTCACACCGGATGCACGCACGTCGGCGAGATCGGCGGCATCGAGCAGAGCGTCGGGCTTGTTCGCGCTGCCCGGTCCGCCCAACGCATCGATGACGGTGACGTGCGCATAACGACGCCACTTGGGCGGCGTCGCCCCAGCGGCGCGCGCGTTCGTGCCAGGTAACGCGGCGACAACGGTTCCGGCGGCAAGCGCGGTGACGAACTGGCGGCGCGAAACGGGCGAAGTCGTCATCGGATCGCCTTTCGAGTGAAGGACCCGCAGGATTGTGGCGGTCGGGAGCACCGACGCACAAGCCGGGATGCGCCGCGGCACGTTTTCGACATATGCTCGGCGTCATGCCGATGTCGTCGCGGCCTCGCGCATCGGTTCCCGTGACGGCAGAGACGAGACCATGCAATTTTTTTCGGTATTGCGCGAGCTCGACGCGACGCAGCGCAAGGTCGTATTGGCCAGCTTTCTAGGCTGGACGCTCGACGCCTTCGATTATTTCCTGCTGGTCTTCGTGATTCCGGAAGTCGCCCACGATTTCAAGGTCGGCATTCCGGAGGTGACGTTCTCGCTGACCTTGACGCTCGCGATGCGGCCGCTCGGCGCATTTATCTTCGGCCGTCTTGCCGACCGTTACGGACGCCGGCCCGTGTTGATGGTGGATATCGTGCTGTTTGCGGTGCTCGAAACCGCGTCCGCGCTTGCGCCGTCGCTCGCCGCGCTGCTTGTCGTGCGCGCGCTGTTCGGAATCGCGATGGGCGGCGAATGGGGCATCGGCGCGTCGCTGGCGATGGAATCGATCCCGGCGAAAGCGCGTGGCGCGGTGTCGGGACTTCTGCAGGAAGGCTACGCGACCGGCTACCTGATCGGTGGCCTCTTCTATATCGCGCTGTTCGACCACATCGGCTGGCGCGGGATGTTCGCGCTCGGGATCCTGCCTGCGTTGCTCGTCCTGTACATCCGGCGGCACGTACCGGAATCGCCGGTCTGGCGCGAGCATGCGCGAGCTGCCGTGCGGCCGAAGCTGGCCGAGACGATGCGCGGTCGTTGGCCGCTGTTCGCGTATCTCGTCGTGCTGATGATGGCGTTCAACATGTTCAGCCACGGCTCGCAGGACCTCTATCCGACCTTTCTCAAGCAGCAGCTGCATTTCGACACGCGCACCGTCGGTACCTTGACCGTAGTCCTCAACCTCGGCGCGATCGTTGGCGGTCTTTTCTTCGGCGCCTGGTCTGAAAAGGTCGGGCGTCGGCGCGCGATCATCACCGCGTCGTTGCTGGCGATTCCGATGGTTCCGCTCTGGGCCTATGGCGGATCGGTGGTCTTGCTTGGCATCGGCGTCTTCCTGTTGCAGGTCATGGTGCAGGGCGCCTGGGGCGTCGTGCCGGTGCATCTCAACGAATTGTCGCCGGATGCCGTGCGCGGCACGCTGCCCGGATTCGCGTATCAAGGCGGCAATCTTCTGGCGTCGGTAACGGCACCACTGCTGACGCGATTCGCCGTCTCGCACGACAACGACTACGCGCTGGCGATGTCGGTATTCATCGCATGCGTCGCGGTGTTCCTTGCGCTGGTCACGGCGTTCGGCCCCGAAGCGCGCGGCGCAAGATTCGGTAGTCACGCGGGTGCGCCCGCGAACGCATGACGCGAGCGCACGCAGCTGCTAGGCTCGCGCGCTCGTTTTGGAGTTGCCGATGAAAGTAGAAGCCAACAAGGTGGTTTCCTTCCACTACACGGTGAACGACGACGGCGCAACGCCGGTCGAATCATCGCGCGATCGCGGCGAGCCGCTCGCGTTCCTGGTCGGTCATGGCGGGTTGATACCCGGGCTCGAGAAAGCGCTGATGGGACGCGAAAGCGGCGAGCGTTTTGAAGTCGTCGTCACGCCCGCCGAAGCGTACGGGGAACGTCGCGAGGATTTCACGCAGCGCGTGCCGAAAAAATACTTCCGCGATGCCGAACACCTGAAGCCGGGCATGCTCGCCGTGCTCAGCACGCGCGAAAGCGGTCAGCGTCAGGTGACCGTGCGCAAAGTCGGATCGAGCGTGATCGACGTCGATCTCAATCATCCACTCGCCGGCAAGACACTCACGTTCGATGTCGAGATCACCGACGTGCGCGACGCGACGCCGGAAGAAATTGCGCATCGTCACGCGCACGGCACCGGCGGGCACGGGCACTAGACGAGCGGTGCGTTTCGCTTTCCCGTTCGCCGATCGACGCCAAGGTGCGCGTCGTCGCGTTGCCGGCGAATTGGCTTTAGAACGTTGGCGCGAAGATTCGCAGGCCGCAGCGTATTCAAATCGCGAGTGTGATCCGCAGGATACTAACGACTGCGCGCGATCGGCTCGCCGTGCGCCACGCCTTCGAGCACGCGCTTGCCGTAAACGAAGTGCTGATTCCACCACGCGCCGTCGAGACGATCGAGGCGCACCGTGCCGCCGGTGTTCGGCGCGTGCACGAAACGTTGCTCGCCGACGTAGATGCCGACGTGGCTGATGTGTCGCCCGTCCGCGAAGAACACGAGATCGCCCGCCTGAAGAGCGTCGCGATCGAGCCGCCGCGCGCGCAGGTCGCCCATTTCGCTCGACGTGCGCGGCAACGCGACGCCGGCGGCGTCGCGGAACACGTAGCCGACGAGACCGCTGCAATCGAACCCACCCTCGGGCGTGTTGCCGCCGAACCGGTATGGTGTTCCGACGAGGGCGATCGCTCGAAAGAGGACCGCGTTGGCGGCATCGGCGCGCGGCGTTCCCGCTTCCAGCGGCGGCTCGGTTCTGTGGAAGTGGCTGGAACAGCCCGCGAGAAGGGCAATTAGGACAAGCGCCGTGAAGCGAGCTGGAAGTTGCGGCACGCCGCTAAGCTGGCCGAGCCCGGTCGCGCTGTCAATGCCGAAAAGGAGTCGGACGGGCAGAACCCCCGACGGTTCGCGTCAGCCCGTGCCGCCGCAAACTGTCAGTTTTGGACGCGCGGCGGCGACCGGTACGACCGGCGCGGGCTGCGATTCCAGGAGGTAGCTCTGCAGGTCCTTGACCGTTTCCTCGAAGCTTTCAAGGCGGCCATTGGCTGCGATGGCGACCGGCTGCGGTACGTTGCCGGCATCGAGCAGGCCGCGCACAAGGTCGCGCTGATGATCGGTGAACGCGGGGTCCTGCAAGGCTTCGTCGAGCGCGCAGATCAGCGCCGCCAGCCAGCCGGATGATGGCGAACGCAAGGCCAGCAGAAGTTCGTTGGTCGACGCTTTCATGGGATTCCCCGTGATTCGGCTCTGCGCTGGAAGATGCAGATTTGATGCCAGCCAGGCGCGCCATGGTTCGGTTAGGCTTCTGGGCTGGCGCGGGGGTGATTTGATGCGGTTACCAAACGGTTGTCCGGCAGACTTCGACGCTCCTTTTCCCGTGCGCCCGGATGCCGTGCTACCGCAGGGTGAAGCGCTGCCGCGACGGATGAAGCGCTCCGATTTCGACGTCGGCGATCGATGACGGTGGCGACACGCGACTGCGACGTGTTGATCCTCGGCGGCGGCGTGATCGGCCTGGCCTGCGCGTATTACCTATTGCGAGCCGGCCGCAGCGTGACCGTGCTGGAGCAGGGCACCACAGGATGCGGCAGCTCGCACGGCAACTGCGGCACGCTGACGCCGAGTCACGCGACGCCGCTCGCGATGCCGGGAATGATGATGTCGGCGCTGCGCACGCTCGTGCGGCCGGACGCACCGTTGCACATCGCTCCGCGTCTGGACCCGGCGCTATGGCGCTGGCTGTTCGGTTTTGCGCGGCGCTGCAACTGGCGCGATTTCCGCGCGGCGACGCGCGCCAAGGCGCCGTTGCTATTGAACTCGCGGCGGCTCGTGGAAGAGATGATCCGCAACGAATCGCTCGATTGCGAATTCGAAGCGAGCGGGACGTTGTACGTCTTTCGCGACGGCGCCGAGTTCGAGCGCTCGAGCTGGCTGCCGCGTGCACTCAACGACATCGGCCTGCCGATCGAAACGCTCGACGCCGCACGGGTACACGCGATGGAACCGGCGCTGAAAACGGGCGTGGTCGGTGCCTATCTCAATACTCGCGATGCGCACCTGCGGCCGGATCGTTATGTCGCCGAGCTCGCGCGGATCGTGCGCGCGAAGGGTGGCATGATCGAGGAAGGTGCGCGCGTCGAGTCGATCGAACGTGAAGGCACACGCATCGCGCGCGTGTGCACGAACCGCGGTGATTTTTCGGGACGCGAGATCGTGCTCGCACTCGGCGCCTGGTCGCCGACATTCGCACGCGAAATCGGAATCGATCTGCCGATCCAGCCGGGCAAGGGCTATTCGATCACCTACGCGCGTCCGACGCTTTGCCCGCGGATGCCGCTCGTGCTGAAGGAACGCAGTGTCTGCGTGACGGCTTGGAGTTCCGGCTACCGCCTCGGCAGCACGATGGAATTTTCGGGTTACGACACGTCGCTGAACCGAACGCGTCTCGACGCGATCCGCCGCGGTGCGGCCGAGTATCTGATCGAGCCGGAGGGTCCGGCACTGGTCGAGCAATGGTACGGCTGGCGCCCGATGACCCCTGACGATCTGCCCGTGCTCGGCCGCACGCCGCAGGCGGACAATCTCGTGCTGGCCACGGGACATGGCATGCTCGGCGTCAGCATGTCGGCGATCACCGGTCTCCTGATCAGCGAAGTGGTTACGGGCCAACCGCCTTCGCTCGATCTTGCGCCGTACAGCGCCACACGGTTCGGTTGATCACACGGGAACGGGGGAATCCATGCGCCATCGCCATATTGTTCTGGGAACCTTGCTTGCGCTTGCTGGCGCGAACGCGTTCGGCGCCGACGGCGACGACAAGGCATCGAGCGGAGATCCCGTGCAATTCGAGTGGAGCGTCAAGATTCCGCTGCGCGATGGCGTCAAGCTCAACGCGACGGTCTATCGGCCGCTCGATCAGAAGGGACCGCTGCCGTGCGTGTTCACGCTGACGCCGTACATCGCGCAGAGCTATCACGATCGCGGCATGTATTTCGCTGGGCACGGCTACGTATTTCTCACCGTCGATGTGCGCGGACGCGGCAATTCGGAAGGCGAGTTCACGCCGCTGCTGCAGGAAGCGAAGGACGGTCACGATGTCGTCGAATGGCTCGGCACGCAGCCGTACTGCAATGGCAAGGTGACGATGTGGGGCGGCTCGTACGCCGGCTACGATCAGTGGGCGACGGCAAAAGAATTTCCCTCGCACCTCGCCACGATCGTGCCGGTCGCGTCGCCGAAACCGGGTGTCGATTTTCCGATGCGCGGCAACGTGTTCTATCCGTACGACACGCAGTGGCTGACGCTCGTCAGCGGTCACGCCTCGCAGGAAAAGATTTTCGGCGACGGCAGTTTCTGGAGCGCAGGATTCCGCCGCTGGTATGACGCGCACGCGCCATTCGCCGAGCTCGATCGCTACGTCGGCAATCCATCGCCGATGTTCCACAGCTGGATCGAGCATCCCGAGCAGGATGCGTATTGGGATAGTTTCAGTCCGACCCGCGAGCAATACGCGAAGATCGATCTGCCGATGCTGACGATCACCGGAGATTACGACGGCGATCAGCCGGGCGCGCTGGCTTTCTATCGCGACTACATGCAGTACGGTCCAGCGTCGGGAAAGGACCGCCACTATCTCATCATCGGACCATGGGACCATCCGGGCACGCGTACTCCGAAAGCGGAAGTCGCGGGCCTCAAGTTCGGCGATGCTTCGCTGCTCGACATGAACGCGCTGCACAAGTCGTGGTACGACTGGACGATGAAAAACGGTCCGAAGCCGGATTTTCTGAAGGACAAGGTGGCGTTCTACGTCGTGGGCGAAGAAGCGTGGCGCTACGCGCCGGCGCTCGACGCCGTCACCGCGCGCACGGAGACCTGGTATCTCGATTCGACCGATGGACATGCGAACGACGTGTTCGCGTCGGGTTCGCTCGGCAAGTCGAAGCCGGGTAGCGGCAAGCCTGATCGCTACGTTTACGATCCGATGGATGTGTCGTCCGCGGAGTGGGAATCGGTCGACGTGCCGAACGGGTTGACCGATCAGCGTGGCCTGCTGAATTCGTCCGGCAAGATTCTGGTCTATCACACTGCGCCGTTTGCCGCAGACACCGATCTCGCCGGCTTCTTCAAGGTGTCGGCGTGGATCGCGATCGATCAGCCGGACACCGATTTCGCCGTTTCGATTTACGAAATCAAGGCGGATGGCAGCAGCGTTGCTCTGTCGGACGATGTCCTACGCGCGCGTTATCGCAAGAATTTTCGCCAGGCGGAGCTGGTGAAACCCGGCGCCGTCGAGCGCTATGATTTCAATCATTTCACTTTCGCCGCGCGACGCGTCGCAAAGGGCAGCCGCCTCAGGCTTGTCATCGCTCCGGTGAATTCGCTGTGGAGCGAAAAGAACTATAACAGCGGCGGGGTCGTTGCGACCGAGTCTGGCAAGGACGCGCGCAAGGTTGCGGTCACGGTTTATCACGACGCAGCGCATCCGAGCGCATTGTATGTGCCGATGGCAGCTGCAAGCTCGGTGCATGGCAAATGAGCATGTTCGTGGTCGCGACAGGGCGGAGCTTCAGTGCCCGGTGCCTGCGCGCCGGGTGCACACAACTTTCGCTTCTGGTTCCGGTTGAATAGCGAGCTCGCGACGCATGGAAGAACGCGATCTGATCGTCATCGGCGCCGGTTCCGGCGGGCTCGCGGTCGCGTTGCGGGCCGCGGGCCATGGGGCGCGTGTGGCGCTGCTGGAGCCGAACGCGCTCGGCGGCACCTGCGTCAACGTCGGCTGCGTGCCGAAGAAAATCATGTGGATCGCTGCGGAGCTCGCGGAAGCGCAAGTGGTCGCGCGCGAAATCGGTTTCGACACCGCGCCCGGCGAGCTCGACTGGATCGAATACATCAGTCGCCGCGAGGCATACATCGAAGACATCCACGAAGGCTATCGGCGACGCCTCAAACTCTTCAATGTCGAATTGATCGGCGACTACGGACATTTCGTCGCGCCGAACCGCGTCGCCGCAGGCGGGCGCGAGCTCACGGCGAAGCACATCGTGATCGCGACAGGCGGGCAACCGCGGCGACTCGCGATTCCGGGCGGTGAATTCGGCATCAACTCGGACGGCTTCTTCGCGCTGCGCGCGTGCCCGCGACATGTCGCGATCGTCGGCGGCGGATATATCGCCGTGGAGCTTGCGGGCGTGCTGCACGCGCTTGGCGCTGCGGTCACCGTGCTCGTGCGCGGCGAGCATCTGCTGCGCGGGTTCGACAGCGAGCTCGCCACCGAGCTTTCGATCGCCATGACGACGCGCGGCGTGAAGATACGCAACGCGCGCGAGCCGATCGCCGTGACGCGCGATGCGGAGCGCTACGTTCTGCATTTCCCGAACGACGAAAAGATCGGCGGCTTCGATGAGCTGATCTGGGCGGTCGGACGCGATCCGAACACGTCGAGTCTGCGCCTCGATGCGGCCGGCGTTGAAGTCGATCCCGGTGGACACGTGCACGTGGACGACTGGCAGAACACCAACGTTCCGGGCGTGCATGCGATTGGGGACGTGACCGGGCGACTGGCGCTGACGCCGGTCGCAGTTGCGGCAGGACGGCGCCTTGCCGATCGTCTGTTCGGAGGAATGCCGGATGCGCGGCTCAATTATGCGGACGTTCCGACGGTGATTTTCGCGCATCCGCCGCTTGGTACGGTCGGTCTTTCGGAAGAGACCGCGCGGCAGGTGCACGGCGATGACGTCGTGGTTTATCGCGTGCGTTTCCGGCCGATGTTCGGTGCTCTCACCGGGGACGGCGAACGCACGTTCATGAAACTCATTTGCGTCGGCGCCGAGGAACGCGTCGTCGGCATCCATGTACTCGGACGGTCTGCCGACGAGATGCTGCAGGGCTTTGCGGTCGCGTTGAAAGCGGGCGCACGCAAGGCGGATTTCGACGCGACGGTCGCGATCCATCCGACATCCGCCGAGGAGCTCGTGCTGATGGGCGAAATGAATCGCACGCCGGTCATCTGACCGGCGTGTCGTCAATGTTTACGCGTGGTGTCTTTGCCCGCGCCGTCGCCGAAGACTTCGACCATCAGCGTAAACGTACGCAGTTCGCCCGGACGCATCGCGCCGACGCCGACGATCTTGCGATCGATTTCTTCGTCGCGATCGTTGCGGATCGAGAGCACCATCGAATATTCCCACGCCTCGCCATCGGAAGGATGACGAATCGCGCCCTCGACGCGCAACGCCGAGGTCGCTTGACCCGTGCGCTGCGCGACGGCGGGATCGAAACGAAGATGATGCTTGCACGCAGGACAGATGCTCGAGCTCTCGAGGATCGTCGTCTTGCAGTGCGGGCAGACTCGCGTTGCGCCGGCGGTTCCTGGTTTGGCAGGTACTGGTCGTGTCGTGCTCACGAGCCCGAACCGTTCTCCGCACCGTTGCGATGAGCCGCCTTCGTTGCAGTCTTTTCATCCCAGCCGAATTCCACCTGACCGCGCATGCGCGATCCGGCGGCGACGGTCAGTGAACCCGCCTTGAGATCGCCGATGAGAACGCCCGATTGCTGCAACTCGACTTGCGATGCAGCGTCGATGTTGCCTTCGAGCTCGCCCGCGACCGTGACTCTCTTCGCGCGCACGCTGCCGTTCAACTTGGCATCTTTCTCGATGGTGAGATCGCCCTGCACGTTGACGTCGCCCTTGAACTTGCCGGCGATGCGAACATGACCGGTGCCTTCGATCTTGCCTTCGATGGTGATGTCGGACGCGATCAATGATTCCTTCGCGTCGGTGCGCTCGCCGGTCCAGCGTGCGGGACTTTGATGCGGCGTGTAGTCGGATGTGGTCACGCTTTCCTTCACGGGAGCGGGGACCGGGTCGGACGGATACGGCACAGATTCCTTCTTGGCCGCGGTCTGTTGATTGAAAATCGCCATGGTTGCGTGCTCCGCGTCAGGGGTTTTGGAGCGTAGCACGGCACTTGCGACACATACCTGTGACCGAGCTCACTGAATGTCGCTGAACGTCCCGTCGCGTAACGGAATTTTCGCATTTGCGCAGAGCGACGCGGTGGGGCGTCGCTCTGGCGCCGACGGTCAGGCGTTGTGCGGATGATCGTCCTTCGCCGGCGTCGAAGT
>Ga0157372_10005193_pt1 | contig 13836 bp, 15 predicted proteins | sample C55metaG_FD_115307 | JGI IMG/M metagenome (GOLD analysis project Ga0157372, IMG submission 115307) | Corn rhizosphere microbial communities from Kellogg Biological Station, Michigan, USA - C5-5 metaG | ecosystem: Host-associated > Plants > Roots > Rhizosphere > Soil | place: USA: Michigan... | reverse complement strand
GGAACACCTTTAGGACCAAAATCCATGGTGAAGTTCTCGCCGAAGACGCCGAGCGGCAACTCGTGGTCGGGCAATTCTTTTTTCCAATAGGCGTAGTGCTGGAGCGGGTAACAATACACTGCTTTGTCTTTGCCGCCGTGGACCGAAAGATCGGCCTGGCGGTCGCCATCGAGATTGAGCCTGCGAAGCGCGACGCGGCCAGTGACCGGCTGTTTGAAGATTCCAGTGCTGACGTTCATCCCGTGCCAGGTCACTTCGCGGGGCAGCCCCACATTCAGCGAGACCAGCTTCATGTGCATGGTGTTTCGATGAATCACATGCGGTTTCCGATTCGGCGGAGTTGCGCAATGTAACTGGCGGCACTAGAATGCGCGCGGTCAACGAATCCACAATTGATCGCATTGGAGAATAAATGAAATTTAAAAATGTACTGTTAGCGTTCGCGATGTGTTTGGCAGCGGTAGTGTGCTTTGCAGCCAGCGACACCCTTATGGGCACCTGGAAACTGGATGAGGCGAAGTCGAAAATCGGAGCCGGCGCGCCAAAGAACAGCACCGTCACTTATGAAGCGGCGGGGGACAGCATTAAAGTGACGATCGAAGGCACGGCGGCTGACGGGACGGCAACGCATAGTGAATGGACCGGCAAACTCGATGGGAAAGATTATCCTTCGACCGGTAACCCAGGCGAAGACATGCGGTCATCGAAACAAATTAATGACCATACGCTTCACGTGGTCTCCAAGAAGAACGGCAAGGTTGTTTTGACAGCTCACGTTGTGGTCGCCGCGGACGGAAAGTCGCGAACGGTGACTACGACGGGCACCGATGCGCAAGGCAAGAAGTACAAAAGTGTTGCGGTTTACGAGAAGCAGTAGGTTGTTTCTCTAAGACGAAAGCTGGGTGCCTCGCTGCGGGGCACCCTTTTTTTGGTGATGACTCTTTTGGTGCGCGATTGCGGAAATTCCACTGGCGATAGGTTCTCGGGCTAATTATGCGGGATTCCACTCCCAACCGGGGCATGCAAGCGGGCCTGCATTCCACTTTTACCAGGTTGATTCCCCGGCGTGCTTGCCGCACCTCGATTATCATTTGCAGATGAAAAAGACGCCAGCACGGCCCAAATCTACGTCGAAGAAGGTAGCAAATCCAAAAAGCGCAAGTGCTAATACCGTCGATGATTACCTGGCTGCCGTCCCTGAGCCCGCTCGGACAACGTTGAAAAAAGTTCGCGCGGCGATCCGGTCGATCGTCCCCGCAGGAACCATTGAAGTGCTCAGCTATAAAATTCCGGCGTTCAAATACAAACAAGTGCTGGTGTGGTACGCGGCTTTCTCCGATCATTGCAGTCTATTTCCCACCGCGGCGGTAATCGAAAAATTTGAAGATGAACTGAAATCGTTCCGGAAATCGAAGGGCACCATTCACTTCCCGGTTGATCGGCCGCTGCCAGCAACTCTGATTAAGAAAATGGTGAAGGCGCGCTTAGCCGAAGTAGAAGCCAAAAAGCGGCGTTAACCTCAAAAGGTGTGAATTCCTGGGCAGCGAGGAGCATAATAGATGAGGGGAAGAGTATGGAAAGCAAATCTCCACATCGTGGAATCGACATGCACCGGCTGCCAATTGGTGGCGACTTCCCTGGGTTAGTCTTCGCGGTTGGATGTGCGTTGATTTTTCTGATTGCTCTTCCGGCCTTGTGGTACGTGGAGGTGGGTGCGCTCGCGGTCGGGTTGGTGGTCGCGGCGACGCTGCAAATCATCCACGACAAGTCAGACAAATTTTAGTCTGATAAGTGGCTATTGTTTTCTTCCTTCCGCAGCGCTCGCTTTGGAAGTCTGGTTGTCCCGTTTGACCTTAACCGACGGCAACGATTAGGATTTCCCTTTGCCCGGGCAGTCCCATCTAAATTCTGAGCGAGGAAAATCATGGCAGCCGTTGATGAAAAAGTGAAGCAGATTATTGTTGAGCAACTCGGAGTGGACGAAGGCGAAGTCACCCCTACTGCCTCGTTCGTTGACGACCTTGGCGCCGACTCGCTGGACACCGTCGAATTGGTGATGGCGTTCGAAGAAGCTTTCGAAATCGAAATTCCTGACGAGGACGCGGAAAAGATCCGCACTGTGCAGGACGCCGTCGACTACATTGGCAAGCACGCGAAAGCGGGGAAGTAACTGGTGCGGCGAGTTGTTGTCACAGGTCTTGGCCTGATCTGTGCAGTGGGCAACAAAACTGAGGAGGTCTGGCAACAGCTGCTGAAGGGCAAAAGCGGCATCGGCCCGATCACTCAGTTTGACGCCTCCAAGCACGCGTGCCGCATCGCTGCCGAAGTCAAGAATTTCGACCCGCTGAACTTCATCGAAAAAAAAGAAGTTAAAAAAATGGGCCGGTTCATCCACCTGGCGATGGCTGCGGCGGAAGAAGCCATGTGCATGTCTGGGCTGAAAGTTACGCCGGAGAATGCTGAAAATGTCGGCGTGCACATCGGGTCGGGCATCGGCGGGTTCGATATCATCGAGCGCGAACACACCGCATTGATGGAAGGCGGGCCGCGCAAGATTTCTCCTTTCTTTATTCCCGCGGCGATTGTGAATCTGGCCGCTGGACATGTGTCTATGAAATACGGGGCGAAGGGGCCGAACGAGGCCACGGCCACCGCCTGCACCACCAGCGCACATTCCATCGGCGATTCATTTCGCATCATTCAGCATCGCGACGCCGACGTGATGATTGCCGGCGGGACCGAAGCTGCGATTACGCCGCTCGGCGTAGGTGGATTCGCTGCTATGCGCGCGCTTTCAACTCGCAATGATGATCCTGAAAAATCCAGTCGTCCATGGGACCGCGATCGCGACGGGTTTGTGATGGGTGAAGGCGCAGGCATACTTATTCTTGAAGAACTTGAGCATGCCCGTGCGCGCGGTGCCAAGCCGATTGCGGAAGTTGTCGGCTATGGCATGAGCGGAGACGCTTACCACATTACGCAGCCGGCGCCTGAGCACGAAGGCGGTTTCCGCGTGATGAAAAATGCAGTGCGCGATGCGGGGATTAAGCCTACGGATATCGGCTACGTCAATGCCCACGGCACGTCGACGCCCATCGGCGATGCGCTTGAGGCCCACGCTATACGCAACTTTTTTGGCGATCACAAAATCGCGGTCAGCTCGACGAAATCGATGACCGGGCACCTGCTTGGTGGGGCGGGTGGATTAGAAGCCGGTGTAACCGTGCTTGCGCTTCGCGACCAGATCATTCCGCCCACGATCAACCTGGAAAACCAGGATCCCGATACGGCTGGGATGGACTTCGTTCCCAATCACGCTCGCAAAGCTCCTCTCGAATACGCCATGTCGAACTCCTTCGGCTTCGGCGGGACTAACGGCGCACTGCTATTTAAAAGATGGAGTGACTAGCCTTCAGGCATCACTTGTTTCGTGTATTTGTCCAGAAATTGTCACAGTTCCACCATCCGCTTAGACAATTCACCTCCGGTTAATATAGCCGTCATAACCCATCAACACTCCCTCACTAGACTTCCCCTACCAAGTCGAAAGTTCAAATCAAAATCTGGAGAAGAAACATGCTGAAGAAGTCATTGCTGACGGAGTGGCGGCAGCGCACGCTGGTATGCCTGTCCCTGTTCGCACTTTTATCTAACAGCTTTTACGCCTTTGGTCAGAGCCCAAGATTTTCCGATGATAGAGGCGACCGCGACAAGGCAAAGCATATCCGGACTGCAACGCCAATCAAGCATGTGATCGTTCTCATTGGCGAGAACCGCACTTTTGATCACATGTTCGCAACTTACCAGCCGAAGCACGGCGAACGAGTTTCCAATCTCTTATCGAAGGGAATCATCAATGCCGATGGGACGCCGGGTCCAAACTTTGCGCTGGCCCAGCAATTTCAGGCGGTCGCGCCGTTCAGGACCGATTTCTTCATCAGCTTGAATGACAACGAAAAGACTCCATACCAGACTTTGCCGGCGCCAACGCTAAACTTTGCTCCCACCAAGCCGATTTTTCCTGCCGGCACTCCGATCACTATTCTGGCCGCTGCTGAACCGTCGCTGGAGACGCAAGACTTGAATCTTCTGACCACGGGTGCGGCGAGCGAATTCACTCAAACTTTCGTTCAGCCCGATCCCGACACCCGCGTTGCTAATTTTAATAACCTGCCAAACGGCCCGTTCGCGTTACGTGGACCTAAACTACCCTACGATTCTTACACCGGCGACACTACGCATCGGCTGTTCGAGATGTGGCAGCAATCCGATTGCAACGTGTTCAACGCAACGAAGGAAAACCCGTCAGGGTGCCTGAACGATTTGTACCCGTTTGTGATCACCAACTACACCAATCAGTTCGATCCGTTCTTCGGTGGGATTGACGATAACGGCGGTGGCAATTCGATGGCGTTCTACAACGTACAGAAAGGCGACGTTCCATTCCTGAAGCACTTGGCTGACGAATATTCCATGAGCGACAACTTTCATCAGTCGGTTATGGGCGGTACCGGCGCCAACCATGTGATGCTCGGCACCGGCGACGCCATGTTCTGGAGCGATGGCCATAACAGTCCGACTATGCCGCCGTCACACATTGCGAATCCCAATCCGCTGCCTGGAACCGACGATGTTTACACCGTAGATTTGAACTTCGACGGGAACTTTGCCGAGTGTGGCGAGATGACCCAGCCGGGAATCGCACCGATTGTGAATTATCTGCAGTCGCTTCCTTACAATCCCGACCCGAAGTGCGAACCCGGTCACTTCTATATGGTCAACAATGACAGCCCTGGCTTCCTGCCGGATGGTAGCGTCGACAGCAACGGCATCGCGAAAGGCGGCTCCATTCCTCCGTCTGACGTTCGCACCATCGGCGAGGCGCTCAACGAGAAGCACGTGTCGTGGGCGTATTACGGCGGAGCTTATAACGCCGCAGTTCAACTGCAGCACAATCCAACCAGCACCAATCCCGCGGTGCAGGTGGGCGCTGCCTACTGCAACATTTGCAACTTCGAATCTTACGTGAACGCGATCATGGGCGATCCGGCCCAGCGCGCCGCGCACATCAAAGATGCAACTGACTTCTTCAATGCTGTCGATAGCGAAACGCTTCCGGCCGTCTCGTTCGTCAAACCCGACGGATTACTCGATGGCCATCCGGCGTCTTCAAAGGTCGATCTTCTCGAGGGCATGACGAAGAAGATAGTCGATCATCTCAATGCGAGACCAGACCTGATGGCCAGTACCGCGTTCATTATCACCATGGACGAGGGCGGTGGTTACTACGACTCCGGTTACATTCAGCCACTGGATTTCTTTGGCGACGGCCCACGCATTCCGCTGATCATCGTTTCAAACTTCACCAAGGGCGGCCACATCAACCACACTTATACCGATCACGTTTCTATTTTGAAATTCATCGAACGCAATTGGGGACTGCAGCCGTTAACTGCCCGCAGCCGCGACAACTTCCCCAATCCCAAATCCGCGAGGGACAGCCCTTATGTGCCGCTTAACAGCCCAGCCATAGGCGATCTCTTTGACATGTTCAAGTTCGGAGATCACGACGGGGATCACCCGAATACCGGAAGATAGACAAATCAGCTCATGCGCTAAATAAAAGGACCTGCTTGGCTAGGCCAAGCAGGTCCTAATTTTTTCAATGAGTTTAAGCTGCCCTGCGCGCTAAGCGTTAAGCGGCCCTTTTATTCTCAATACGTTGTGAGAGCAGCTTCTTTGCCTTTTCCAGCTCTGGGCGGCGACTTGCACTTAGATTGTGGCCACCGCGATTGATGAAGTAATTCAGCATCCTCATTCCTGAGCCTGGACCCTTAGGCGAAACTTTTTTCGACGCCAGACTACGCGCGATGGTCGCAGCGTCTTTCGTAAACAAACCTTGAGGTGGATGCGTCGAGTCTGTGGTCACGCGCGCGACCCACTTTTTGACCGACTTTTTCTTGCTTGCTTTTTTGGACGGAGATGAAGGTCGAGAAGTTTTCTCGCGCCTGCCGTAAACCGGAAATTACAAAATGAAAAAGGAAGGCCCTAAGGCCTTCCTTTGCGCTGCGGTTACTCAATTATAAACACGGCTATACGAACGCCAGGATGCAGAACGTCAAACAGGAAGTACTCGCCGTCGACTTCGTCGATGTAGCAGTCGTCGTCGTAGGACCAGTCGGTCGGCCAGGCATCGACCAGTTGAAACGAGTAGCCACCGTAAACCACTACCGGTTGCGAAGAGTTCACCACTCGATCGCGCTGCACGTGGAAGTGATGTTCCCGACCAAAGTTCGAGTGGAACCGTTCTTCGGGAATGCGTCGACCGCGATTTCCCGCGTTCTGGTTGCGGTCACGATCATTTCCCTGAACCGCGCGATGGTCATTGTCCATCGGGCGCTGTTGTTCGCGAGCATCGTTGCGCTGGTCGCGCTGCTGTTGGTCCTGCGGCCGGGCTGCTTCCGGCTGCTTCTCACGCTCGTCCTGGCGGCCCATATTCGGATTGTCATTGCGACGATTTTCGTCGGGTCTGGCCGTCTTGTCTTCCTGTTTGGCCTTGCTGTTTTCTTTGACCTTATCGTTGTCTTTCTTCTGCTCATCCCGCGGTTGATTGGGTTTATCTTGATCGCGGTCCTGAGAGTAACCCGGAGTGGGTGCGATCAGAAACAGGAATAACGCTAACGTGCACAATGTCCCCAAAATTTTCATACGAAACCTCATTCGAAAAATTTCACATCTTTGCTGGCCGGGTACATCGGATGTGAAGGAATCTGCCGGGGATGCTTGGTGTACTTTCGGCCTACAGGTATTGCAGTATCCACAGCTCTGCTGCCCAGTAAAAGTGATAATCTTTTGCAGACTGGAGGGGCGCGGGCGATGCACGCTTGCTCACCAGGTTCGCCCCACCTCCACCAGCCCACTTATCCAAGGAGGCCAAAATGTCAGTAAAGCCGATTCCTGAGGGCTATCATTCGGTAACCCCATACCTGATCGTTAAAGGCGCAGCTAAGGCGATTGACTATTACAAGAAAGTTTTTGGCGCGACTGAAATTATGCGCATGCCGGGCCCCAACGGAACCGTGATGCATGCTGAAATCAAAATCGGAGATTCCGTGATTATGCTGGCCGATGAGCAGCAAGGAAACTTTCGCAGCCCGGAAGGGCTCGGCGGTTCGCCCGTCAGCTTGATGGTGTACGTGGAAGACGTGGACAAAACATTCAAGCAGGCGATTTCAAGCGGCGCCAAAGAGACTCGCGCGGTGCAAGACCAGTTCTATGGTGACCGTTCCGGCAATCTGGTTGATCCTTTTGGACACGTGTGGACCGTGGCCACCCACAAAGAAGATGTGTCAGAAGCAGAAATGCAGCGGCGCATGAGCGCGATGCAAAAAACTGCTTAAGGCTGTTTGTTTACTTCGCCCATCCTTGGCCGATACACGCGACATCGCGGTTCGCAAGGGTGGGATTTTTATTTTGATCGGGAATAATTTTTTACGTAGTCAGGAACGCCGATTTTTTCGACGAGCCTTGCGTCGTTGATCGGACCACCTGGAACAACATTGATCGGCAGCACACCCGCCCAGACCGGAAACGAATAGTCTTCTTCATCGTCAATTACCGGGCCCTCGCGCACTTTGGCAGAGAATTCTTGAATTGGCAATCGAATGACAGTTGTAGCTTTCAGCTCTTTTTCATTCGGCTTGCGGGCTTCATTCCATCTTCCGGCAATAATGTGTTCCGATAGCATTCGCAGCGCGGTGAGCTTCTCTTCTCGGTCTTCTATCGCGGAACCCATTCCCAGCACTACCACCGAGCGGTAGTTCATCGAATGATTGAAGATCGACCTGGCGAGGACGAGGCCATCGAGCAATGTAACGGTGACGCACATCGGAATTCCGCCGCTTACGTTGCGCAGCATCCGACTGGCTGCGGAGCCGTGAATGTACAACAAGTCTTCATTCCGTCCATAACTGGTCGGGATTACGAATGGCTGGCCCTCGAGCGCGAACCCGACATGGCAAATGAATCCTTCGTCAAGAATCCGGTTAACAGCTTCGCGGTCATAAACGGCGCGCTGGGGCTCGCGGACTACGCGGGTACGCGGCGTCGGCGCTGAGGAATTCGACATCGAAGGGATCTCCCGGCTGTCGCGAAGAATGAAGACTGCTGCAATGTTAGCAGGCTCTCACCACCGCATTCGTTTACGCAGGTCGGTGATGTGCGCGGTGTGGTGCTTTCCATGCCAGGCGTAAAGGGCCAGATTTTTATCGAGCGACACTACCCCGTTTTCCGGATGGATGAACGTCCGCTTCCAATCAGTTTCTTGTAAACCCCGCAGCAGTGGAACCCAGCGCAGATGTAAGTTGTCAAGCAGCGCGAGCGAGACTTCCAGCGGAGTGGATTGCACATCGGCCAGCTTTGCCCAGAGGTCCTCGGCGTAAGGTTTAATCGTGGGTTCGTCCTCAGTCAGGGCCAGCTTGAATCGGATGTAAGCATTCATGTGGCTCTCCGGCACGTGGTGCACAACCTGGCGCACTGTCCATCCACCATCGCGATAAGGCGTGTCGAGCTGATTTGGAGACAAGCCCTGAATCGCTGCTCGAATAGCCGGGGGCGTTCGCTCGATTTCGGCGATAAACTTGCTGCGCTGGTCCGGTGATGGTGTGCCCTCATAGTGAAATTTCCCGATGGGAAAACGTGGATCGGACATGGCATCTCCTGGTGCGAAGATAAAAAAGCAGAGTAGCTATGGGATGATGGTGCGCGAGCCGCAGCTGCAGTTTTTCTCACAGAGTTAGTAACATTCGACAGCGAGATACATCCGATGAAAAGCGTTCCCATGGGAGCAAAAGGCGAGGCGGAGCAGGTGGTCAAGTTCGAGCATACGCTGGCTGCACATCATCCGCAGTTGCCACCGGTGTATTCCACGCCTGACATGATTCGACTGATGGAAACCGCGGCGTTTTATGCCCTGCAGCGTTTTTGCGAAGGCGACGAAATCACCGTGGGTACGGCGATCAATGTTGAACATCGGGCGGCCAGCCAGATTGGCGCAAAAGTGCGCTCAGAAGCGGTGGTCGAATCATTCGACGGGCGCTTTTACACCGTGCGGGTTTCAGCTCGAGACGACATCCGCGAAATCGGCCTCGGAACCGTGGGCCGCGCGGCGGTGAGCGTAGGAAAATTTATGGGGAAGAACAAGACTCAAGGATGACGCGATCGCTCGCGAATGGTATATGACAAAATTAGAAAATCAGATCGCCAAGGCAAATCGATTTCGCGAACTGCATCGCGGACCCAAGACACTTGTCTTATCCAATGTCTGGGATGTAGCCGGTGCGCTCGTCCTGGAAGGGGCTGGCGTCGCCGCAATTGCCACAACCAGCGCAGGAATTGCATTCGCGCTCGGTTATCCCGACGGCGAAAAGATCTCACGGCAGGAGATGTTTGCGGTGGTCGCCAGAATTGCGGCGAAAGTAAAGCTGCCTGTGACCGCTGACGCTGAAGCTGGATATGGGGACCGCCCAGAAGATGCTGCACAGACTGCGAGAGCCGTGATTGAGGCTGGCGCCGTTGGTCTGAACTTGGAAGATGGGACCGACGATCCCATGCACCCACTTGCCGATCTTTCTCGGCAACTGGAAAAAATCGCCGCTGTACGGGAGACAGCGCACTCGGCAGGGGTTCCACTGGTTTTGAATGCGCGAACTGACGTTTACCTGCTGCAAGTAGGCAAGCCCGAAAGCCGTCTTGATGAGACCGTCAGGCGGCTCTCTGCTTACAAGAACGCCGGCGCTGATTGCCTGTTCGCGCCCGGGGTTCGAGATTTAGAGCTCATATCGCGGCTGGTCAGCGAGTTGCAGCATCCGGTGAACATTTTGGCCGGCCCTGGTTCGCCTTCGATATCTGCATTGCAGAAGATTGGCGTCGCTCGCGTGAGTTTGGGATCGTCGCCCATGCGGGCCACACTCGGTCTGATGCGACGGATAGCGCAGGAATTGCAAAACACCGGTACATATAAAACGCTCGAAGACGCGCCATCGCATGCAGAAGTGAACAAGCTTTTGAGTTGATCATCTTCGACGCCCGCAAATCCCATTCAAGCGGCTGCTGGTTGTACCATTGAGCCGTGCACAAACTGGCGCAATCCGTGGTCAGTTACATCCGCAAGCAGGACCTGATGCGTCCCGGAGATCGCGTTGGCGTTGCGGTTTCAGGAGGCGCCGACTCGGTGGCCCTCCTACGCTTGCTGGTTGATTTGCGAGATGAGCTTGGGGTTGTGCTTTATGTAGTTCATCTCAATCACCAATTGCGAGGAGCTGAATCAGACGCCGATGAGCGCTTCGTCGGCGAGCTCGCTGAAACTCATGGTCTTGAGTTCTTCGTCGAAAGCCAGGAGGTGAAGGCTTTCGCTATTAAAAAAAAGTTGAGCCTGGAAGCTGCCGCAAGAGAAATCCGGTATGAGTTTTTCGGCAGTCTACTGTTGACGAAACTCAATCGTGTAGCCACTGCGCACACGTTAGATGAGCAGGCCGAGACCGTGCTTCTGAAGATGCTACGAGGCGCGGGAACGCGCGGACTGGCGGGAATTTATCCCAAAAAAGCTATCCACCTTCAACTACCAGACGTCGGCAAAGGCCAACCCAATCTTGGTACGCCCGCGAAGAGCATAGTGCGCCCATTGCTCGGGACGCGCCGTTTGCAACTTCGAGAATATCTGGGCGAAATTCGCCAGACGTGGCGCGAAGATGCGAGCAATCAAGACTTGAGGCACACGCGCAATCGCGTTCGATTGGAAATCCTTCCTCTTTTGGAGCGGCAGGTGAACCCTGCAGTGTGCGAAACCTTGGCGGAATCGGCGGAAATTGCCCGGGCTGAGGAATTCTATTGGAACAAAGAAGTTGAACGCTTACTGCCAGAAATTTGGACTCCCACCGAAAACGGCGGAACTCTAAAGCTTTCGCCCCAATCATTACCGCTTGCGCTACGCCGGCGGTTGCTACGCGCCGCCGCAGAAAATCTCGGCATTGCCCTCGAATTTGGTCACGTGGAAGAAATACTGGGCGACGCTTCCGGTGAAGGCAGTTCCGTCCTGCCCGGCGAATGGTCGGTCTCGAAACATGGTGATGAAATCACTTTCAGGAAGGCCTGTCGGAGGGTATGTGAGTACCAGTACGACCTGCCAGTGCCCGGGAAGGTCAGAGTCGCCGAAGCCTGCATCGTCCTCGAAACATCTTTGCTGCGTGACGCAGGCCAGGTCCAGCGTGACGATTTGGTCCACTCGCGCTTTGCTCAACGCAAATGGATGGTGCGCAACTGGCGCGCCGGCGAGCGGTTCTGGCCAGCGCACACCAAAGAACCCAAAAAGATCAAGGAATTATTGCAGGACCGTCACATCACGGGCGAGAGAAAGCAGCGCTGGCCAGTGATCGCCTGTGGCGAGGAGATCATTTGGCTACGCGGCTTTGGCGTCCGCCGGGATCTTCAGGCGAGCGATGGGGGCGGGGTGTTGATCCGGGGAACTACAAAGTAGGGGCAGTCAGCACAATCGGGAGTACATCGCCAAAAAAGATTTAAGGCACTTAATGTCCTGGATGTCGATGCCAAGAAACGGCAAATCCTCAAAAAACCAGCCAATTTCGTGGTTCTTAGCGGGTGCTAATGGACGTCGCTCGTGAACCGCCATTTATCTCCAGCTCCTTACTATGACCTAAGTTATTTAAACTTCGCGCCGCGTTTTCTCGTAGAGAGGGGTAGAATAATCATGGGTCATTCTGTCGATCTAAATCACAGCACCAGCATCTAATCTAGAAGTGGTGCTCCGGCTCTATCGGATTTCCGCAGATCGAACTAGGTCCCCTTGTTTAGGAGCTTTTGGTGAATTCAACCGTTAAAACGATAATTTTTTGGGTGGTTATCCTGATTTCGGCAGTCGCGTTGTGGCAAGTGGTGAAGACTGCGAACTCTGGCCAGAAGGTTCAGGAAATCAACTTCTCCCGTTTCATGTCAGAAGTTGATCAGGGCACGGTGAAAGACGTCACCTTAAGCGGTCAGGAAGTTAAGGGCAAGCTGGCTGACGGCTCCCTGTTCCATCTGACTGCGCCGGCCAATTATCCGGAGATGATTAAGAAGCTCCAGGACAAGAATGTCAGCATCACCGTGCAGGATGTCGGCAACAGCAGCTGGGGATGGTTGATTAACCTGCTGGCACCGTTGCTCCTGCTCGCGGCGCTCTGGTATTTCATGATCCGCCAGATGCAGACCGGCGGCAATAAGGCGTTGTCATTCGGCAAGAGCCGCGCCCGCCTGCTCTCAATGCAGCAGAAGAAAGTTACCTTTAAAGATGTCGCTGGCGTCGAAGAAGCCAAAGAAGAGCTGAAAGAGATTATTGAGTTCCTGCGCGAGGCGCAGAAGTTCCAGAAGCTTGGCGGACGCATTCCAAAAGGCGTGCTGCTGGTTGGGCCTCCGGGAACTGGTAAGACCTTGCTGGCAAGAGCTGTCGCGGGTGAGGCGAATGTTCCTTTCTTCTCGATCTCCGGTTCGGACTTCGTTGAGATGTTCGTTGGCGTGGGCGCCTCACGGGTCCGTGACTTGTTCGAACAGGGTAAGAAGAACGCACCCTGCATCATCTTTATCGACGAAATCGACGCGGTTGGGCGCCATCGCGGCGCTGGCCTTGGCGGTGGACACGATGAGCGCGAGCAGACATTGAATCAACTGCTGGTCGAGATGGATGGCTTCGAATCAAACGAAGGGGTCATTCTGATGGCAGCCACCAACCGTCCTGACGTGCTTGATCCGGCGCTGCTGCGCCCGGGCCGGTTTGATCGGCGTGTCGTTGTTAATCGTCCTGATGTTCGCGGACGCGAAGAAATTCTGCGGGTTCATACCCGCAAGATTCCTTTGTCTGACGATGTTGATCTTTCGGTTCTGGCACGCGGCACACCGGGATTCTCCGGCGCTGACCTCGCCAACATGGTGAACGAAGCCGCATTGAGCGCGGCGCGGCAGAACCGCAAAGCCGTACTGATGTATGACTTCGAGCTCGCCAAAGACAAAGTGCTGATGGGCGTCGAGCGCAAGTCGCTGATCCTCACCGAAGAGGAAAAGAAGGTCACGGCTTATCACGAGGCCGGCCACGCGCTAGTCGCCGCCAAGCTGCCGAATTCTGATCCTCTGCACAAGGTCACGATTATTCCTCGTGGCATGGCTCTGGGCGTGACCATGCAGTTGCCCATCGACGATAAACACAACTACACCCGCGACTACCTCGAGACTGAGATCGCGATCATGATGGGCGGCCGCATCGCCGAGGAGCTTTTCTTGAATCAGATGAGCACCGGCGCCGGCAATGACATTGAGCGCGCCACCGAACTCGCCCGCAAGATGGTCTGCGAATTCGGCATGAGCTCACTGGGGCCGCTGACCTTCGGCAAGAAAGAAGAGCAGATATTCCTCGGCCGTGAGATCAACCAGCACCGCGATTACAGCGAAGCCACGGCGATCAAGATCGATGAAGAAGTTAAGCGCATGATTCACGAAGGGTACGAAACCGCCAAGGGCATTCTGGCGGCGAACCACGATACCCTGGTGCGAATCGCGCTGGCCCTGCTGGAACGCGAAGTCCTCGACGCCAACGAGCTCAAGCTGATCATCGAAGGCAAGGAACTGCCGAAGGTCGTTCCTCCGCCTCGCGGCGATGATAACGGCTTGCAGCAGGTGCTCAAGCCCGAGCCCGGAAGGCCTGGGATCGCCAAGGGCGGCGAGCATCCGGCGCCAGCGTAGACTCAAAGTGGTATATGAAAGGGCGGCCTAATGGCCGCCTTTTTTATTTGC
>Ga0157372_10005191_pt1 | contig 13839 bp, 13 predicted proteins | sample C55metaG_FD_115307 | JGI IMG/M metagenome (GOLD analysis project Ga0157372, IMG submission 115307) | Corn rhizosphere microbial communities from Kellogg Biological Station, Michigan, USA - C5-5 metaG | ecosystem: Host-associated > Plants > Roots > Rhizosphere > Soil | place: USA: Michigan... | reverse complement strand
GCGTTCACGAACACCGAACCGGCTTCGATGCCGTCCGCTGCCAGGCGTTCGCCCAGCTTGAGATCGCGGGTGAAGACGCCGCCGCCCAGCCCGAATTCGGAATCGTTGGCGATGCGTACCGCATCATCTACATCCTTGGCAGAAATCACCGCCGCCACCGGCCCGAACATCTCTTCGTCGTAGGCCGGCATGCCAGAATGCACATCGCTGAGCACCGTCGGCGGATAGAACGCGCCGGTGCCGCTCGGCACGTCACCGCCGCACAAAGCCCGCGCGCCCTTGGCGATGCTTTTCGTCACCTGTTCGTGCAATTCGTCGCGCAGATCGCGCCGCGCCAGCGGGCCGACGGTGGTGTCCTCATCCAGTGGATCGCCGACAACCGCCTTGTCCATTTCGGCGGCGAGCTGGCGTTCGAATCGCTCCTTCAGCGGCTCCAGAACGATGAAGCGCTTGGCCGCGATGCAGCTCTGCCCGGAATTGACCAGCCGCCCCTTGGCGCATGCCGCCGCGGTGAAATCGATGTCCGCATCGGAAAGCACCAAGTACGCGTCGCTGCCGCCCAGCTCCAGCACGCATTTCTTCAGCGCGGCACCGGCCTTGGCGGCGACATCGCGGCCGGCCGGCGTGCTGCCGGTCAGCGAGACGGCGCGGACATGAGGGTGCGCGATGACCTCGCCCACGGCCTTGCTGCCAATCATCAGCGTACGGAACAGATTCTGCGGGAAGCCGGCGTCGCGGAACAGCGTCTCCAATGCCAGCGCGCAACCGGGCACGTTCGAGGCGTGCTTCAGCACGCCGGCGTTGCCCGCCATCAGCGCCGGCGCGGCGAAGCGGATCACCTGCCAGAAGGGGAAATTCCACGGCATCACCGCGAGCACCACACCCAGCGGCCGAAAGGCGACGAAGCTTTTGCGGGGGCCCGCCTCCACAATTTCATCGGCGAGATAGCGTTCGGCATGTTCCGCGTAGTAGTCGCAGCCGGTGGCGCATTTCTGCGCTTCGCCGATGCCGTCGCGGACGGGCTTGCCCATCTCCAATGCCATCAGCCGTCCGGAGTCGCGCGCTCGCTCGCGCAGCAGCATGGCTGCCTTGCGCATGTGCTCAGCGCGGTGAGCGAAGGTCGTCTGGCGCCACTGGAGAAACGCCGCATGCGCCGCCTCGATTGCGGCGTTCGTTTGCGACGGGGTCATTTCATCGTAGCGCCGGACCGTTTCACCGGTGGCGGGATTGATCGCTTCGAATGCCATAGACAGTCTTTCCGCTCGCGCTTAAGTGACGCCGCCCAGCTTACAGATATGGTTCCATTCCGCTTGCGTCACCGGCTGCACCGAAAGCCGCGCAACTTTCACCAGCACCATGTCCTTCAGCTTCGGGTCGGCCTTGCACTGTGCCAATGTCACCGGCTTGGGGACGTCACGCATCGCCTTGACGTCCACCAGACCGAACTTTCCCGCCTCATCGGTGGGATCCTTCCGGTATTCGCCGATCACTTCGACGATGCCCACGATCTGCTTCTCGTCTCCGGTGTGATAGAAGAAGCCGAGATCGCCGCATCTCATCGCCTTCATGTTGCGGGCGGCCTGCCAGTTGCGCACGCCGCTCCACGCCTCGCCTTTCGGCCTACGCGCCTTCTGCATCTCCCAGGAGAACTCTTCCGGCTCGGTCTTGAACAGCCAGTAATTCATCCTGGAGCTCTCAGAGCATGAGTGGATGCCATCGCGCCATCTGCCCTCCACCAGCCGCGGCAGCCTGCGGTAGGCGGAATTGCCACAAGCGCAATCACCAAGGCACAGCGGATGAAATTTCTAAGCGAATGAGACATCGAATTCCTAGGTGGCCACGGCCGGCCGCATACCATTCGCGCCGCACGGGCGGCAAGCTGCTCAGAACTGCGCACCCATGGGATTGAATGTGGCCTTCCACGGTCGCACTTCGGAGTGCGCGAACAGGCCAGCCTTCACGTAGGGATCGTTTGCGTGCCAGGCGCGCGCGCTTTCGAGATCGGCGGCTTCGAAGATGATAAGGCTGCCCGCCATATCGCCCTGAGCATCGAGAAACGGGCCGCCAAGCTTGATGACTCCACTGTCGCGCGCATAGGCGAAATGCGCCTCGCGCGTGGCCGTGCGAAGACTGAGAGAATTCGGCTTGTCGGTGGCGATGACAACGAAGAGCATGGCTTCTCCTATTCGGCTTTGAACGGGCGGCTCATCAGCCGCGGGATCGCGGCGTCCAATACAAGCGAACCGTCCAGAATCGCGGCTGTGGTTTCGGCCACCGGCAATTCGATTGCGAGATCGCGCGCGCGGGCGAGCAGCGCCGGTGCCGTTGCAACACCTTCGGCAAGAGGATGACCTTTGACATCAAGCTCAAGCTGGCTTGCGCCTTTGCCGATCGCGAGACCGAAGGAGAAATTGCGCGAGGTGGGGCTGGTGGCGGTAAGCACCAAATCACCGAGGCCAGAAAGTCCCATCAGGGTTTCGCTGCGCGCGCCGAGCGCTTCGCCGAGGCGCCCCAGTTCCGAAAAGCTGCGTGCCAGCAACGCGGCGCGGGCGCTTTCGCCAAGGCCCATGCCGATTACGATACCGCAGGCGATGGCGTAAACATTCTTGGCCGCGCCGCCGAGCGCCACGCCCGTCACATCGTCGCTGGCGTAGGGGCGAAAACTGCCGTGGCCGAGGGCCGATTGCAGGTGTTGCGCAACATCGAGCTGCGCCGCAATCGTAACCGCAGTCGGCAGACCGGCCGCCACATCGCACGCGAAGCCGGGTCCGGAAAGAATGGCAATTTGTCTGGCCGCGAAGAATTCCGCCAGGACTTCGCTCATCAGCTTGCCGCTGCCGCGCTCGATGCCTTTCGCACAAACAATCAGTGGCGCGTCTGGCCTCACCCGCGACTGCAGCTGTATCGCCCACGCACGCAGATGCTGCGCGGGAATAACCAGCAGCAGCGCGTCGGCGGCAGCCGCGATTTCGAGGCTGGCGGTTGCAGCGATGCCCGAAGGCAGGGAGACGCCGGAGAGGTAGCGCCGGTTTTCGTGTTCCCTCTGGATGTCCTCCGCTACCTCGGGGTCGCGGGCCCACAGACTGACCTGCCGGCCGGCGCGGGCTGCGGCGAGCGCGAGCGCCGTTCCCCAGCTGCCAGCCCCGATCACTCCAATATGATTGTAAGCCTCTGACGTCACGGAACAATCGCCTGTTGCGACGATTTTATTGCAGGTGCGAACGGTGAATATTTCATTGATCGTTCAGGAAGCATGGATAAAGCTTTTCACATGAGCAAGGACACGGTCCGCGATCGGATCATCCACGCCGCCAAGTGCCGCTTTTCGCATTTCGGCTACGGCAAGACCACCATGGCCGAAGTGGCGGGCGACTGTTCCATGTCGCCGGGCAATCTCTACCGGTTTTTCCCTGGCAAGCTGGATATCGCCGAGGCCATCGCGACCGAAGATTACGAGAACCACCTCAGTCACCTGCGCAAGCTGGCGCTGGCGCCCGGCAGAAGCGCGCGCGAGCGTCTCCACGACCTGCTCTTCGAGGAACTGCGCCGCACCTACAACAAGCTGGAGAAGGATCCTCGTGCGCTGGAAATGGCCCAGGTGATCGCGCATCAGCGACCGCAATTCGCCAACTGGATGCTGGCCAACGAACGAAAGATCCTGGTGGAACTAATGGAAGAGGCGGAACGCCGCGGCGAATTCCTGCCGCCGCTCGACAAGGAACTCACGGCCGAGATGATCCAGTCTGCCACCATGAAGTTCCGCTATCCCCAGCTGTGGTCGAAACTCACCTTGCCCAAGCTGGAGCGGGAACTCGAAGGCGTCCTGAAGCTGCTGGTCGAAGGATTGTGTCCGCGCATGGCGCAGGCGGCACAGCAGCAGACCGCCGCTTGACCTTCAATTTGACCCAAACCGCATCTATCTGACCATTATGCGCACCCTTCTTGCAGCCGCTGCCGTCCTGCTCGTGTCTCTCGTGCCCGTGTGGGCTGCGCCTTCGAAACAGGATGTCGCCGACCTCGATCGCATCAGCGCGGCGCTAAGCGCCATTCACACGCTGAAGGGCGATTTCACGCAGCTCGATCCCAACGGCGCTGTCGAACACGGCGAGGTGTATATCCAGAAGCCGGGCAAGATGCGCTTCGAGTACGCAGCGCCCAGCATGCTGCTGGTGGTGAGCGACGGCATCGATGTGGCGGTGTTCAACAAGAAGCTGAACACGGCGGACCGCTATCCGCTGTCCACCACGCCGCTGAACCTGCTGCTGTCGGATCATGTAAACTTGCGCGAAAGCAAATACGTCGTGGGGATTGAGCGCCAGCCGGGCCAGATCGTGGTCCATGCCCGCTCGAATGACCGGCGCATGACCGGCAACATCACCATCGTGTTCTCCGACCCCGGCCTGCAGCTGAAGCAGTGGACCGTGGTGGATGCGCAAGGTCTCTCGACCACGGTTACCCTCGGAAATATGCAGACCGGCGTGGCGCTGCAACCGGCACTGTTCCTGACCCATGGATGAACCCTTGCGAATCGCGCACCGCTTCCACGTGTATCCCGCTGCTGAATTGGCGCGGTAAAAATGCATACGCCCGTTATCGGCATTCCCTGCGATAACCGGATGGTCGGCCACCATCCCTTTCACATGGCCGGCGACAAATACGTCCGCGCCGTGCGCGAAAGCACCGGCGCGGTCACGGTTCTCCTTCCGTCCCTGTCGGAGCCCATTCCCCCGGAGGACATTCTGGCGACGGTCGATGGCCTCTTGTTCACCGGGTCTCCCTCGAATGTGGCGCCCCGACATTACAATGGCGCGGCGGCTCGCGACGGCGTGCTTTCGGATGAAAACCGCGATGCCAGCACCCTTCCGCTGCTGCGCGCGGCAATTGCCGCCGGCACGCCCCTGATCTGCCTTTGCCGCGGCTTCCAGGAACTGAATGTCGCGATGGGCGGCACGCTGCACCAGCATGTGCAGGAGCTTCCCGGCCGCCTGGACCATCGCGAAGACCACGATGCTCCGCTCGAGGAACAGTACGGGCCTGCCCATGAGGTGCGTGTGCTTTCCGGGGGGCTGCTCGCCCGCATTGTGCAGGAGCCGCGCTTCCAGGTGAACTCGCTGCATTCACAGGGCATCGACCGCCTTGCGCCCCCGCTGCACGCCGACGCCATCGCGCCGGACGAAACCATCGAGGCGGTTTCCCTGCCGGGTGCCAGAGGCTTCGTGCTGGGGCTGCAGTGGCATCCCGAATGGCGCTGGCGCGAAAACCCGGTGAGCCGCCGGATCTTCTCGGCTTTCGCCGCCGCGGTGCAGACATACGCTGCGGGGCGGTAAGCGCAGCCTCCGCATTGCGATGATTTCACTGCGGCCGCTACCCTGTTCCGCTAAAACAGTCACCATGAAATATCGTACGACCCCAGCAATTCTGGCAATGATCTGCGCCTTCGCGCTGTGCGGCTTTACGGCGCCGCAGCCGAAGCGCACGCCGCCGCCGGCCGTGCCGCCGATACCGCTTTCCACCGTCTCCGCCACTCTGAAAATCTCTGGCGACAATCTGGTCGCGATGCTGAACGAACGCACCAAGACACAGCTCGCCAAAGTGGAGGGGCAGGACATCAACTGCGTGATTCAGAAATGTCAGCTCAACCTTTTCGCCACGCGCACCGGCGCAATCACCGGGCATCCCACCGGCTCTGGCATGGCGCTGAAACTGCCGTTCGCCTTGCATGCTCAGCTGGCGTTCAACTCGAAATACCTCAAGACCGGCGGCGATGCGGTGGCGCAGGGCGAAGCCGATGCCACCACGCAGCTTAAGCTCGGCAAAGATTGGCGGATGGACGCGCATACGGAAGGCGAAGTGCATCTGTCGAACGCAAATCTGAACCTTGGGCCGCTGAAAATGAGCGTGACCGAGCTGTGGAACAACAATGCCGACCAGCTCTCGACACCCATTTTCAAGGCGATCGACAAGCGCATCGCGGCTGCTTTCCGGCTGCGAGGGCAGGCCGAAAAGATGTGGCGCCGCCTGCAGCAGCCGACCCGGATCGGCAAAAATCCCGATACCTGGCTGGTGATGGCGCCGCAGCGGCTGCAGGTCACGCCATTAAAAACGGAGGATGGCGCGCTGGTGGTCTCGCTCGCGGCCGAGGTGCGGGCGCGTGCGGTTGTAGGCAGTGAGCCGGCCACCCCTTCGACTTTCGCCAAACTGCCTCCACCGGCAACATTGGATACGCCGTCCAACAGCTTCGAAGCCGCGGTGCCCGTGACGCTCACCTATCCGGACGCCGCGCGCCTGGCGATGGAGCAACTGAAGAAGAACCCGTTGCGCGCGGCCGGCATCAATCTGGACATCGACAAGATGCGGATTTTGCCATCGGGTAACGATCTGGTCGTGCAAACTCATTTCTGCATCGCCAACAAATGGGATTTTACCCACCTGCTGGATTCCTGCGGCGATGTTTACCTGCGCGGAACCCCGCGCTTCGAGGCGCATAGCGGAAAGCTCGCAATCGCGAACTTGCACTACGACGTCGCCAGCCAGAACCTGATGCTGCGGCTCACCCGCGCCTTGGCTGGCGACGCCTTCAGCAAGGCGCTAGAGCCGCATCTGGTGTTCGATGAATCGCGCCAAATCGCCAGGCTGAAGGCTGGCATCGCCAACGCGCTGGCCAAACCGCAGGGTCGCGGCATCCTTCTCAGCGGGCATATTTCCTCCTTCGGCGATCCGAAACTCAGCTGGACCAAAGACGGGTTTCTTGCCCTCCTGACCGCCAAGGGGACCGTATCCGCGGACCTGAACCTGAAGCAGCCGCTCTGATCGTGGTGATCGCGGGCGGCAGATCGCCGCCAAGGTCATGCGACGGGCGCCACCCCTTGCAGCTTACGGGCTCGATGGGCGATTAACGCGAAGGGAATGCACAGTAGCGCGAGACCAACTGCAACCAGTCCGCCGGTGTAGTTGGCGGTCGTGAACAGGACGACAAGGGTTCCGTCCACCAGCACCGGAATGGCAGGAAGCACAGGATAACCGACCGCCCGATAAGGACGGGGAAGGTCCGGCTCCTTTCGCCGCAGAACCCAATACGAAATATCCACCAAGAACCCGCTCGCTGCATTCAGCGTGCCAATGAGGCCAAACACCAACCCAAAAGCGCCGGTTGCTGCCAGGCCGAGGGTCAATACCGCCGTCATCAGATAGCAAATTGTCGGGCTGCCGCCGGCGTTCACCCGCACGAAGGCGCGCGGCAAGAGGCGGTCGCTTGCCAGCGCGAACAGCACACGCGGCGCGGTCATAATGCAGGCATTTGAGCAGCTTGCGACTGTGATCAGCGCCGTTAAGGCAAACAGGGTCGCCGGAATGTGGCCGCCAAAATGCGACAGGACGGCGGAGAATGGCAACGACGACGCTGCCACGCCCGCGGGCGAAAGCGCATGCAGCAAGGCCCAGTTCACGCCGATGTAGAGGAAAGCTGTAAGTGCGATTCCTCCGAACATCGCACGCGGAAGGGTTCGGCCCGGATCGGCGTTCTCGCCAGCAAACGAGAGCGGAGTACTCCAGCCAGCATAGGCGCCCATGATGAGCTGATAGGCCAGGATAATGTTGGCCCATTTGAACACGGCCGGTGAGGAAAGGACGCTACGCGGCTCTGTCGGCGCAACGAGCAGGACGGCCACGAGAATAAAACTGAAGAGCATCGCCGCCTTCACGAAGCTCGTCAGCTCCTGCACCGCACGCCCTTCTCTCAGGCCAGCGATGTTCGCCGCATAGAGCGCCAGCTGCAGCGCCAGCGCGGCGGCAATCTTATGGGCGCCGGCCGCGGGGATGAGCAGCGGAAGGAATTCGGCGAAGGACACCGAAGCGGCCGCGGCGCCCGCCATGTTGGCCAACCAGCAGGTCCAGCCCACCAAGAGACCGAATACGTCTCCCATGGCGCGGCGAACATAGTTGTACTCGCCGCCCGTCCGCGGCAGCGCTGTTCCCAGTTCTGCATTGAGATTGGCCGCCAGCGAAACCTGGATCGCACCCAATATCCATAACCCGATGATCAGTCCGACGCCTTGCACTTCGCTCGCGATAATGCTGGGGGAACGCAGGATGCCTGAGCCGATAATTTGACCGATCGTGACAGCGATGCCGAAGGTGACGCCAAGAATTTTCAGGAGACGATGGCGCGGTGGCACCTCTCCGACTGCCACTGCGATGCTCATGCGCCCTGCCCTCCGGCCCCGCTCTCGGTCTTGGACCAGAACGAGAGGAAAGAGAAGCTTGCACAGTGCGCTCGGCCTAAGACGGCCCGAATGCCTAGGCCGCGTTGCGGGCAACCCAGGTGGCGAAGGCGTCAAGAAAGCCCTGGAGGAATTTCCGGGTGCTCTCGTTGCTGAGCTTACCGTGATCGTCGAACAGCGAGGCGCAGTTCCCGATATAGGCTTCCGGCTGCTGCATCGCCGGCATGTTGAGGAACACCAGCGACTGCCGCAAATGATGGTTGGCGCCAAAGCCGCCAATGGCGCCGGGTGAAACGCTGATCACACCGGCCGGCTTGCCGTTCCACGCGCTCTGGCCATAGGGCCGCGATCCGACGTCGATTGCATTCTTCAGGACGCCCGGGACCGAGCGATTGTATTCCGGAGTCACAAACAGCACGGCAGCGGCGCGGCGGATACGCTCGCGAAACGCCGTCCATTGCGCCGGCGGCGTGTCGGCATCGAGATCCTGGTCGTAGAACGGAAGGTCTGCGATGTCGACAATTTCCAGCTGCAGCGATTCTGGCGCAAGCTCCATGAGGGCCTGCGCGGTCATGCGATTGAACGAGCCCTCGCGCAGGCTTCCTACCACAACAGCCACATCGCGCATGTCAGCCATTTCCTTTTCTCCGCCTGAATCACGGTGCAACGTCCGTTTGGGGAAACCGTTGCACCTATCCTACCGCAAGGCCTGCTCCAGATCGGCGATCAGGTCATCGGCGTCTTCCACCCCGCAGGAAAGTCGCACCAGCGAATCCGAAATGCCAAGCACGTCGCGCTTTTCCGGCGGCACGGAGGCGTGCGTCATGATAGCGGGATGCTCGATGAGGGATTCCACGCCACCAAGCGACTCTGCCAGGGTAAACAGCCGGCAGCGTTCGAGGAATCGCTTCGTGCCGGCGAGATCCCGCTTTAGCACGACGCTGACAATGCCCCCAAACGCGGCCATCTGCTTTTCGGCAAGCGCATGCTGCGGATGAGACTCAAGGCCCGGGTAGATGACACGCGCGACATTGCTCTTTCGCGCTTCCAGCCAATGCGCGATCTTCAATGCGTTGAAGCAATGCCGTTCCATGCGAAGCGCCAAGGTTTTCAATCCGCGCAGAGCGAGGAAGGAGTCGAACGGGCCGGCAATGGCGCCGACGGCGTTCTGCAGGAAGCGCAGCCGCTCGGCCAATTCCTTGTTTTCGCCGACGACGGCGCAGCCGTTCACCACATCGGAATGGCCATTGAGATATTTTGTGGTGGAATGCACCACGATATCGAAGCCGTGTTCGAGCGGCCGCTGCACATAGGGGGACGCAAAGGTGTTGTCGGCGACCGCAAGCGCGTCGCCCTTGTTCGCCAGCGCAGCGATAGCAGAAAGGTCGGCGAGCTTGAGCAGCGGATTGGTCGGGGTTTCCACCCAGATCATCCTGGTTTCAGGGCGCAGCGCGCGTTCCAGGTTCGCGATATCACTCATGTCGACGAAGTCGAATGAGAGGCCGGCGCTTTCCTTTCGTACCCGCTCGAACAGGCGGAACGTGCCGCCATACACATCGTCGCTGACGACCACATGATCACCCGTCTTCAGCAGGTCGAGCACCGTGGCTTCAGCGGCAAGTCCACTGGCGAAAGCAAACCCCTCCGTACCGCTTTCCAGATCGGCGATGCAGCGCTCGAAAGCCTGTCGCGTCGGGTTCTGCGAGCGCGAATACTCGTAGCCCTTGTGCACGCCAGGGCTTTCCTGTGCGTAGGTGCTCGAAGCATAAATCGGCACCATCACGGCCCCGGTGGCGGGATCGGGATGCTGGCCGGCATGAATGGTGCGCGTGCCGAAGGCGAGCCGGTTGTGACCGGTTTTTCCACTCATGGACTGAGCCGCAGGTAATTGATGAGATCGACACGGGTGATAAGACCGACGAACTTTTGTCCCTCGACCACGATGGCAACTTCGTTGCGCTCGAAGATCGGCGGCAGCACATCCATTTTATCGGTTACCTGCACGGTGTGCAGCCGAGCCGTCATCGCCGTGCGCACGGGATCCTTGAACTGCTGCGCCCGGAATTCGTCATGACCCTCGACGTGAGAGAGGATGTCGCTTTCATCGATAATGCCGACGATGCGGCCGTCTTTCAGGACGGGCAGCTGCGAAACGTCGGAAGCCCGCATGCGGTTGTAGGCAACCATCAGCGAATCGTCCGGCGAAACCGTGACCGTACCTCCGGATTCATAAGGACGGGTGATAAGATCGGTGAGGTTTCCGGTGAGCTTGCGATCGGCAAGTCCCTGCTCGATCACCCAGAAATCGTTGAACACCTTCGACAGGTATTTGTTGCCGCTATCGGGCACGAGCGTGACCACCCGCTTCGGGCTTGTCTGTTGCCGGCAATAGCGCAAGGCGCCGGCGAGCAGCGTGCCGGAGGAGGAGCCGCCGAGAATGCCTTCTTTAGCCAGCAGGGCGCGGGCGGATTCAACGCTTTCCTTGTCGGTTATGGAATAGGCTTCCTTCACCAGGGAGAGATCGCAGTTGGGCGGCACGAAATCCTCCCCGATGCCTTCTACCGTCCAGGAACCCGCCTCGGTCATTTTTCCCGTTTTGATCAGGGGCGTGAGCACGGAGCCTGCGGGGTCTGCCAGCACCATTTCGGTTTGCGGCGACACGCGGCGGAAGAAACGGCCTAAACCCGATAGTGTGCCGCCGCTGCCCACGCCGACCACCACCGCATCCACCCGGTGCTCCATCTGCTCCCAGATTTCCGGGCCGGTCGTGGTTTCGTGCGCCAGCGGATTAGCCGGGTTGGCAAACTGGTTGGCGTAGAAGGCGCCGGTCTCATCGGCGATTCGCTGGGCCATGTCCTGATAGTATTCCGGGTGTCCTTTGCCGACGTCTGAGCGCGTGATGCGCACGTCCGCGCCCATGGCGCGCAGGTGCTGGATCTTTTCGCGCGCCATCTTGTCCGGCACGATGAGGATGAGCTTGTAGCCTTTCAGCAGGCCAACCTGCGCAAGCCCAAGGCCGGTATTGCCCGCGGTGGCCTCGACAATTGTGCCGCCCGGCTTGAGCCGTCCATCCTTCTCGGCCGCTTCGATCATGGATTTGCCGATGCGATCCTTGATCGAGCCGCCGGGATTCTGGCTTTCGAGCTTGACGAATATCCGGCAATCGCCGGTCTCGAAATGTGTGAGTTCGAGAATGGGCGTGTTGCCGATCAGATCGAGTGCGGATTGGAAGGTGCGATTGCTCTGGGCCATAGTGGGCTTCTGGTCTGGAGGATCAAGATAACCGGTCACCGGCCCGAAATACCACCCAAACCGGCGGATGTCGCGTCAGTAGCAGCTTCAGCCAAAAAGTCCGAGGAATGATGGTGGACGACCTCGGTCCGCCACCCCACCAGTGTCATTTCACCGCCTCGCCCAAACAGAACACTGAGAACAGATACTTGGAGATCGCCCGCTTCTGTGCAATTCGTGAGCGCGCGGCAAGGAGCGCCGATCAACTTTAATGTCTGCACAGGAACAGGACAAATCTGCGGCCCGGATGAATTTCACCAGCGACAATGCTTACGGCGCCGCGCCGGAGATTCTCGAAGCGCTTGCGGAAGCAAATACGGGCGCGGCCACGTCCTACGGCGAAGATGAGATCACCGCCGCTGTCCAGCGGCGATTTTCGGAAGTGTTCGAGCGCGATGTGGCCGTGTATCCGGTCCTTACCGGAACCGCCGCCAACGGGCTGGCGCTTTCGACTCTTGCGCCGCCGTACGGGGCAATCTTCTGTCATGAGGAGAGCCACATCGCAGTCGATGAATGCGGCGCGCCGGAATTCTTTTCGGGGGGCGCAAGGCTGGTGTCTCTGCCGGCAGCCAGCGGCAAAATCACGCCGCAGATTATCAAATCGATGCTCCCGCTTTACCGGCGCGGCGTACACAGCCCCAAACCGTCGGTCATCAGCATCACACAGGCGACAGAACGCGGGACCGTGTACTCCGCGGACGAAATTGAAACGCTGGCGCGACTCGCGAGCCGCGAAGGCATGGGACTGCACATGGACGGTGCGCGGTTCGCCAACGCGGTTGCGTTTCTCGGCTGCACACCTGCGGAGATCACCTGGAAGGCCGGCGTCGAGGTCCTGTCCTTCGGGGCCAGCAAGAATGGAGCGCTTTGCGCCGAAGCTGTTGTCTTTTTCGACCGCGCCATGGCTCTGGATTTCGAGTACCGCCGCAAACGCGCAGGACACCTCATCTCGAAAATGCGCTTCGTTTCCGCCCAGCTGCTTGCCTATCTAAGGAATGAGCGCTGGCTGGAATGGGCGCGGCGCGCCAATACCCTGGCGCAGAATCTCGCCTGTGAGCTTTCAGCGTCGCGCGATGCACAGGTTGCGGAACCGCCAGAAGCCAACGAGGTGTTCGCTTATCTAACGAATGCAAGGGTAAAGGCGCTCAGGGCGGCGGGCGTGCAGTTCTACGATTGGGAAAAGGCGGGGGATCGCACACTCTGCCGGTTCGTGCTGTCATCCCTGACCCCGAACGAGGATATCACAAAGCTCGTTAAACTGGTGCAAAGCTGAAGTGTCTCTTCATCGGCCGTTCAACTTCCTGAATGTCAGTAACATTTGTCGGAAATTAGGTTTCCTTTTCGTCGTTCAGTGCGCATGACCTGAACTATTCGCCAATGCGAATGACCCCAATCCGCTTCTTGCGCGTTATTTCAGCAGGAGGGAGCGCAGCAAAGGAGGTTCATCATGAAGCTGCTTGGCAAGGCCGCGCTCGCCGCATTGGGTCTGAGCGCCGCGGTGGCGGCGACAACCGTCCCGGCGGACGCGCGGGTGGTGGTAGGCGTCGGAATCGGCGTGCCTGCCTATGGATACGGTTACGGCTATCCGTACTACGGCTATCCGTACTATGGATATGGTTATGCGCCGGTCGTATACGGCGGGTACTGGGGACCTCGCTATTACTGGCACGGTCGGTATTGGCATCGCCCATACTGGCACCGCGGCTGGCGGCGCTGGTAAGACAATCTACTAAGAAAACAGCCCCGGAAAAATCCGGGGCTGTTTTCATTTGTGCCCGGCTTGTCAGATGCGCCCAATTAGACTGAGCGTGCCCTCTTGTGAAACCGATCCGTTGTTGCCACGCAGGTAGTCGTAGTTGATCCCAATGGACCATGCGCCGGTGGTCGCCGCGACGCTTCCCCCGAGGACCACATTCCCGCGGTCCGGATCCGGGCCGGATATCGTAAATTGCGTGCCGGGAGTGCCCGCGAAAGCGGCAGTGACCTTCTCCGCATTGCTGAGGAAATCGAAGCGATAGCCGGCACGCGCTTCGGGCTGCAGGTAAAAATCTCCAAGATTGAGATCCTGCCGGACATTGAGCCCGCCGAATATGCGTGCGGAGTCGTAGTACACGGGCTTTACTGCGAGGTCGAAGGCATCGCCGCCGCCGCCAGTTTGCCCACCGCCATGCTCCGTGTATCCTTCTTCGCGCCCGAGCAATCCATCCACACTGATCAACGGTGTGAAAATCGTGCTTCCCGTCGTGAGGATGGCGCCGGTAGTTGCGCCTATTGCGCCAAGCGCCGTGGCACGCTTGCCCTCTGCGACGCGAGTGACATCGTCCACCTG
>Ga0157372_10005187_pt1 | contig 13849 bp, 5 predicted proteins | sample C55metaG_FD_115307 | JGI IMG/M metagenome (GOLD analysis project Ga0157372, IMG submission 115307) | Corn rhizosphere microbial communities from Kellogg Biological Station, Michigan, USA - C5-5 metaG | ecosystem: Host-associated > Plants > Roots > Rhizosphere > Soil | place: USA: Michigan... | reverse complement strand
TCGGCCAACAGCGCGTCGGGGTGTACGCCAACTCCAAGACCATCGACTGGGCGTTGCAGGATGGTCTGGGTTCCTACTTCTGGCAGCACAACTGGGGCTCGCCACCGGGGTTCACGCATCCCGCCGCCCACCTGCATCAGGTCGAGATCGACAAGCAGAACGTGGGGGGTGTCGGGGTGGACCTCAACCACATCCTGAAGCCGCGGTTCGGGCAGTGGGACTAAAAATTACTGATCAGTAATAAGGACCAGCAAACTTCTCGCGGTAGCCAGCGCTCAGGAGAAGACAAATCTCCCCGAGTTGTCGACTCTGGGCACGACATTGCGCCCGTCGAGACAGGTCGCAATTTTTACATAACGATTACATAACAATACTGCCTTGATCTGCAGTGTTTCGCCTACTCGACCGTAACCACCTGCATGCAGGACGTTTGTCCCGCAAGCGTTCGGTACCCGCGAAGGCGGGTGTTATCGAAGATCTGGTTACCCGTGCGTAGAACTCGCCAGTAACCATTTCGAGCGCGAAGATGGTGTCGTCTCTCATGCCACTCTTAGTACGGCTGGAGTGTCCGCTGGGGCCGTCGAGAAAGACTGTCGGATGGCCCGCACGCTGGACGCGCCTGGACCAGTCGGGATTCGACGCCGAATCGCATGGCCTCCGCAGGGAAGCGCGGGTCACACAGCCCAGAGACGACAACCACAGACGACGAGCGATACGCGCGAGACAGCGCCTAGGGAGATAACAAGACGTGACGATCAACGAACAACAGACCAGCGCGACGAACGGCCGCAAGAACGAGTCCTCGGAGAGACTGGCAGGTGCTAGCGCCCTCGTCGATCGGTTGAACGCCGGCGAGCCGTATGCGGTCGCGTTCGGCGGCCAAGGTGGCTCCTGGCTGGAGAACTTGGAAGAGCTCGTCAGCTCGGCGGGCATCGAATCCGAGCTCAGTGAGATCGTCGGTGAGGCCGCGCTGCTTCTCGAGCCGGTGGCCCGCGAGCTGGTCGTGGTGCGTCCGATCGGCTTCGAGCCACTGCAATGGGTCCGGGCGCTGGCCGCTGAAGAGCCGCTGCCCGCCACCAAGCAACTGATCACCGCCGCGATCTCCGGCCCTGGCATCCTGCTTGCTCAGATGGCCGCGATTCGCGCGCTGACGAGGCAGGGCCTCGACCTGTACGGAACCCCGCCGGTCGCGATGGCCGGTCACTCACAGGGCATCATGGCCGCCGAATCGCTGCGGGCCAAGGGCGCCAAGGACGCCGAGCTGCTCGCGCTGCTGCAGCTCATCGGCGCGGCCGGGTCGCTGGTCTCCCGCCGCCGCGGCATGGTCGGCCGTGGTGACAAGTCGCCGATGGTCTCGGTCACCAACGTCGACCCGGACCGCATCGCCGAGCTACTCGAGGAGTTCTCCCAGGACGTGCGCACCGTGCTGCCGCCGGTGCTGTCGATCCGCAACGGCAGGCGCTCCGTGGTCATCACCGGCACCCCGGAGCAGCTCGGCCGCTTCGAGCTCTACTGCAGCAAGATCACCGAGAAGGAAGAGGCCGAGCGCAAGAGCAAGATCCGCGGCGGCGCGGTGTTCTCGCCCGTGTTCCATGGCGTGCAGGTCGAGGTCGGGTTCCACACCCCACGTCTGGCCGACGCCGTCGACGTCGTCGACGGCTGGGCCGCAAAGTGCGGCATCGACGCCGAAATGGCGCATGAGATGGCCGAGGCCATCTTCGTGCGCCAGATCGACTGGGTGGCCGAGGTCCAGCGCCTGCACGACTCGGGGGCGAAGTGGATCATCGATCTCGGACCGAGCGACACCGTCACGCGCCTCACCGCTCCGGTCATCCGGGGCCTGGGCATCGGCATCGTTCCGGCCGCGACCCGAGCCGGACAGCGCAACCTGTTCACCGTCGGCGCCGAGCCCGAGGTGCCGCCAGCGTGGTCGAGCTATAAGCCGACGGCGGTGAAGCTGCCGGACGGCTCGGTCAAGCTGTCCACCAAGTTCACCCGGCTGACCGGACGCTCGCCGATCCTGCTGGCGGGCATGACCCCGACGACCGTCGACGCCAAGATCGTCGCCGCGGCCGCCAACGCAGGCCACTGGGCCGAGCTGGCAGGCGGCGGCCAGGTCACCGAGGAGGTCTTCGAGAACCGCATCGCCGAACTCACCGGGCTGCTGGAGCCCGGCCGCGCCGTACAGTTCAACACACTGTTCCTCGATCCCTACCTGTGGAAGCTGCAGGTAGGCGGAAAACGGTTGGTGCAGAGGGCCCGTCAGTCCGGCGCCCCGATCGATGGCGTCGTCGTCAGCGCCGGCGTTCCCGAACTCGAGGAAGCCGTCGAGCTGATCGACGAGCTCAACAGCGTCGGCATCAGCCACGTGGTGTTCAAGCCGGGCACCGTCGACCAGATCAAGTCAGTCATCAAGATCGCGGCCGAGGTTCCCGGCAAGGACGTGATCGTGCACATCGAGGGCGGCCGCGCCGGCGGCCACCACTCGTGGGAGGACCTCGACGATCTGCTGCTGTCCACCTACGCCGACCTTCGCAAGCTGCCCAACATCACCCTGTGTGTCGGCGGCGGCGTTGGCACCCCTGAGCGGGCCGCCGAGTACCTGTCCGGTAGCTGGGCCGAGTACTACGGCTTTCCCGCGATGCCGGTTGACGGCATCCTTGTCGGCACAGCGGCGATGGCGACCCTCGAGTCGACCACGTCGCCGTCGGTCAAGCAGATGCTGGTCGAGACGACCGGCACCGACCACTGGATCAGCGCCGGAAAAGCCAAGGGCGGCATGGCGTCCAGCCGCAGCCAGCTCGGCGCGGACATCCACGAGATCGACAACGCCGCCTCGCGTTGCGGCCAGCTGCTCGACGAGGTGGCAGGCGACGCAGAAGCCGTCGCGGCTCGCCGCGCCGAGATCATCGCCGCGATGGCCGATACCTGCAAGCCGTACTTCGGCGACGTCGGTGAGATGACCTACCTTCAGTGGCTACAGCGTTACGTCGAGCTGACGATCGGCGACGGCGACAGCACCGCCGACACCAAGCTGCCCGGCAGCCCGTGGGTCGCCGACACCTGGCGTGACCGCTTCGACGAGATGCTCAAGCGCGCCGAGGCCCGGCTGCATCCGCAGGATTCCGGTCCGATCGACACGCTCTTCAATGACGGTGCGCTGCTGGACAATCCGGATCAGGCGATCGCGATGCTGCTGGCGCGCTATCCCGAAGCCGAGACCCTCAAGCTGCACCCGGCCGATGTGCCGTGGTTCGTCACGCTGTGCAAGATGCTCGGCAAGCCGGTCAACTTCGTGCCGGTCATCGACAAGGACGTGCGGCGCTGGTGGCGCAGCGACTCGCTGTGGCAGGCCCACGACGCCCGCTACTCGGCCGATCAGGTGTGCATCATTCCGGGCACGCAGTCGGTGGCAGGCATCACCCGCGTCGACGAGCCGGTCGGCGAACTGCTGGACCGCTTCGAGCAGGCCGCCATCGACGAGGTGCTGGCGACGGACGGACAGCCGGTCTCGGTGGTCTCCCGCCGCCAGGCTCGCGCCGACGTCACCGGGCCGCTCGCCGTCGTACTCGACTCGCCGGATGTGCTGTGGGCAGGCCGCACCTCGATCAACCCGGTGCACCGCATTGGCGCTCCCGACGAGTGGCAGGTCAACGAAAACCGCAGCGCCACACACCCATCCACGGGTGCACGGTTGGAGCTGAGCGGTGATGCCGTGGCGCTGAGCGTTCCGCTGTCCGACACCTGGATCGACATCCGATTCACGCTGCCGTCTTGCACGGTCGACGGTGGCATGCCGGTCGTCACGGTCGAGGACGCCTCGACGGCGATGCGGTCCGTGCTGGCCATCGCGGCAGGCGTCGACGGGCCCGATTCCCTTCCGCCGGTTCACGACAACACCGCCAAGGTGACCGTCGACTGGGATCCGGAGCAGGTCGCTGACCACACCGGTGTGACCGCAACGTTCGGCGCGCCGCTGGCGCCCGGGCTCACGCTCGTTCCTGACGCTCTGGTCGGCCACTGCTGGCCCGCGGTGTTCGCCGCCATCGGCTCCGCGGTCACCGACGATGGCTTCCCCGTCATCGAGGGCCTGCTGAGCCTGGTGCATCTGGACCACGCCGCGCACCTGCTCACCGCGATGCCGACGGCCAAGGCCCAATTGACCGTCATTGCAACGGCTTCGGCGGCGACCGACACCGAGTACGGCCGGGTCATCCCCGTCTCCGTGTCCATCGCTGACGCCGAGGGAACCGAGCTGGCCACGTTCGAGGAGCGGTTCGCGATCCGCGGCCGTACGGGTGCCGCCGAGCTCGCCGATCCGCCGCGTGCCGGCGGCGCGATGACCGACAACGCGACCGACACGCCGCGTCGTCGCCGCCGTGACGTCTCTGTGACGGCGCCGACCGACATGAGCGCGTTCGCCGTGGTCTCCGGCGATCACAACCCGATCCACACCGACCGCGCCGCCGCGCTGCTGGCCGGCTTGAAATCGCCCATCGTGCACGGCATGTGGCTGTCGGCGGCCGCGCAGCACGTCGTCGCCGCCACCGACGGCAAGCCCGCCCCGCCTGCGCGCGTGGTCGGCTGGACGTCGCGCTTCCTCGGCATGGTGCTGCCCGGCGACGAAATCGACTTCCGGGTCGACCGCGTCGGAATCGACCGTGGCGCAGAGATCATCGAGGTGGCCGCTCGTATCGGCTCCGAACTGGTGATGTCGGCGACCGCGCAGTTGGCCGCCCCGAAGACGGTCTACGCGTTCCCGGGTCAGGGCATCCAGCACAAGGGCATGGGCATGGAGGTGCGCGCCCGGTCCAAGGCCGCCCGCAAGGTGTGGGACACCGCCGACAAGTTCACCCGCGACACGCTGGGCTTCTCGGTGCTGCACGTGGTGCGGGACAACCCGACCACCCTGATCGCCAGCGGTGTGCACTACCACCACCCAGACGGCGTGCTCTTCCTGACGCAGTTCACCCAGGTCGCGATGGCGACCGTGGCCGCCGCGCAGGTGGCCGAGATGCGTGAGCAGGGCGCCTTCGTCGAGGGCGCGATCGCCTGCGGCCACTCCGTCGGTGAGTACACCGCGCTGGCCTGCGTCAGCGGTGTCTACGAACTGGATGCGCTGTTGGAGGTCGTGTTCCACCGTGGCAGCAAGATGCACGACATCGTGCCGCGCGACCACCTGGGCCGGTCCAACTACCGACTGGCCGCGATCCGGCCGTCGCAGATCGATCTCGACGACGCCGATGTGAAGGCCTTCGTGGCCGACATCTCCGAGCGGACAGGTGAATTCCTGGAGATCGTGAACTTCAATCTGCGTGGCTCGCAGTACGCAATCGCAGGTACGGTGCGCGGCCTCGAAGCGCTCGAGGAAGAGATCGAGCGGCGCCGCGAGATCACCGGCGGCAAGCGCTCGTTCATCGTCGTGCCGGGTATCGACGTGCCGTTCCACTCGTCCGTGCTGCGGGTCGGCGTTGCCGACTTCCGGCGGTCGCTGGAGCGGGTCATGCCGCGCGACAAGGATCCGGACCTGATCGTGGGCAAGTACATCCCCAACCTGGTGCCGCGGCCGTTCACGCTCGACCGCGACTTCATCCAGGAGATCAGGGATCTGGTGCCAGCCGAGCCGCTCGACGAGATCCTGGCCGACTACGACACGTGGCGGAACGAGAAGCCGGCCGAGCTGTGCCGCAAGGTCGTCATCGAGCTTCTGGCTTGGCAGTTCGCCAGCCCGGTGCGCTGGATCGAGACGCAGGACCTGCTCTTCATCGAGGAGGCCGCGGGCGGCCTCGGTATCGAGCGGTTCGTCGAGATCGGCGTCAAGTCGGCCCCGACGGTCACGGGTCTGGCAACCAATACGCTCAAGCTGCCCGAGTACTCCCACAACACAACGGAAGTGCTGAACTCCGAGCGCGATGCGGCGGTGCTGTTCGCGACCGACACCGACCCCGAGCCCGACGCCGAGGAAGAGGAGGCGCCTGCGCCCGTCGCGGACACCGCCCCCGTCGAGGCCGCCGCACCGGCGGCGCCTGCGCCCGCACCTGCCGCTCCGAGCGGCGGTCCGCGACCCGATGACATCGGCTACGACGCGGCCGATGCCACCATGGCATTGATCGCGTTGTCGGCGAAGATGCGCATCGACCAGATCGAGCCGCTGGATTCGATCGAGTCGATCACCGACGGTGCGTCGTCGCGACGCAACCAGCTGCTGGTGGACCTGGGCTCCGAGCTCAACCTCGGTGCCATCGACGGCGCGGCCGAGGCCGATCTGGCGGGGCTGAAGGGACAGGTCAGCAAGCTGGCCCGCACCTACAAGCCTTTCGGCCCAGTGCTTTCCGATGCGATCAACGATCAGCTGCGCACGGTGCTCGGCCCGTCCGGCAAGCGTCCGGCCTATATCGGCGAGCGGGTCAAGAAGACCTGGGAGCTCGGCGACGGCTGGCTCAAGCACGTGACGGTCGAGGTGGCGGTGGGCACCCGCGAGGGATCCAGCGTCCGCGGCGGCGCGTTGGGCGGCCTGCATGAGGGTGCGCTTGCCGACGCAGCGACCGTTGACAAGGTCATCGACGCTGCTGTCGCGGCGGTTGGCGCGCGCCAGGGTGTACAGGTGTCGCTTCCGTCGGCTGCCGGCGGTGGGGGCGGCGTGGTGGACTCCGCCGCGCTGGGCGAGTTCGCCGAAAAAGTCACCGGCCGCAACGGCGTACTTGCCTCGGCGGCCCGCCTGATCCTGGGCGAGCTGGGCCTGGAGAAGCCTGTCAGCGTGCCCGAGGCCACCGACGCGGAGCTCATCGAACTGGTCACCGCCGAACTCGGTTCGGACTGGCCGCGTTTGGTGGCTCCGACGTTCGACAGCCGCAAGGCGGTGCTGTTCGACGACCGCTGGGCCAGCGCCCGCGAGGACCTGGCCAAGCTGTGGGTGCTCGACGAAAATGAGATCGACGCCGACTGGCCGCGCCTCTCGGAGCGGTTCGAGGGTGCCGGGAACGTCGTCGGCACGCAGGCCAGCTGGTGGCAGGGCAAGGCCCTGGCCGCGGGTCGCAACGTCCACGCCTCGCTGTTCGGGCGTGCCGCGGCAGGCGCGGAGAACCCGGGTAAGGGTCGCTACACCGACGAGGTTGCAGTTGTCACCGGTGCGTCCAAGGGATCCATCGCCGCGTCGGTGGTGGCCCAGTTGCTCGACGGCGGTGCGACGGTCATCGCGACGACGTCCAAGCTCGACGACGACCGGTTGGCGTTCTACCGCACCCTTTACCGCGACAATGCCCGCTTCGACGCGAAGCTGTGGGTGGTGCCCGCCAACATGGCGTCCTACACCGACATCGACGCGCTGGTTTCGTGGGTTGGCACCGAGCAGACCGAAAGCCTTGGGCCGCAGTCGATTCACCTGAAGGACGCCCAGACGCCGACGCTGCTGTTCCCGTTCGCGGCGCCGCGGGTTGCCGGTGATCTGTCCGACGCCGGGTCGCGCGCCGAGATGGAGATGAAGGTGCTGCTGTGGGCCGTGCAACGGCTGATCGGCGGCCTTTCGCACATCGGCGCCGAACGTGACATCGCCGCACGGCTGCATGTCGTGCTGCCCGGTTCGCCGAACCGCGGCATGTTCGGTGGCGACGGCGCCTACGGCGAGTCGAAGGCCGCACTCGACGCGGTGGTGTCGCGGTGGAAGGCCGAGTCGTCGTGGGCCCAGCGAGTTTCGTTGGCGCACGCGCTGATCGGCTGGACCAAGGGCACCGGGCTGATGGGCCACAACGCCGCGATCGTCGGTGCGGTCGAACAGGCCGGCGTGACGACGTACACGACCGACGAGATGGCGAGCATGCTGCTCGGCCTGTGCGACATCGAGTCCAAGGTCGCGGCGGCGCGCGAGCCGCTGCAGGTCGACCTGACCGGCGGGCTGGCGGACGTCGAGCTCGATCTGTCGGAACTGGCCGCCAAGGCGCGCGAAGAGATGACCGCCGAGGCAACCGAGGAGGAGGCGGAGGATCACGGCACCATCCGTGCGCTGCCGTCGCCGCCGCGGGGCTACAAGGCCGCGCCAGCGCCGGCGTGGGACGACCTGGACGTCGACCCGGCCGACCTGGTGGTGATCGTCGGTGGCGCCGAACTCGGCCCGTACGGCTCATCGCGGACCCGTTTCGAGATGGAGGTCGACAACGAGCTGTCAGCGGCCGGTGTGCTCGAGCTCGCGTGGACCACGGGTCTGGTCAAGTGGGAAGACGACCCGACGCCGGGCTGGTACGACACCGACACTGGCGAGTTGGTCGATGAGGGCGAGCTGGTGGAGCGCTACCACGACGCTGTCATCGAGCGGGTCGGCATCCGCGAGTTCGTTGACGACGGCGCGATAGATCCGGATCACGCTTCACCGCTGCTGGTTTCGGTGTTCCTCGACAAGGACTTCACGTTCGTCGTGTCGACGGAGGCCGAGGCCCGGCCGTTCGTGGATTTCGATCCGGAACACACGGTGATCGCGCCACTGCCGGACAGCGGTGACTGGCAGGTCACACGGAAGGCAGGCACCGAAATTCGGGTGCCTCGCAAGACGAAGCTGTCCCGCACGGTCGGCGCACAGATCCCGACGGGCTTCAACCCGATGGTGTACGGCGTCACTCCGGACATGATGTCGTCGATCGACCGATTGGCGCTGTGGAACCTCGTCACCACCGTCGACGCGTTCCTGTCCGCGGGCTTCACCCCGGCCGAGCTGATGCGTTGGGTGCACCCCAGCCTGGTGGCCAGTACGCAGGGCACCGGCATGGGCGGCATGACGTCGATGCAGACCATGTATCACGGCAACCTGCTGGGCCGGAACAAGCCGAACGACATCCTGCAGGAGGTCCTGCCGAATGTCATTGCCGGACATGTGGTTCAGTCCTACATCGGCAGCTACGGGTCGATGATCCACCCGGTCGGCGCATGTGCCACCGCAGCGATCTCGGTCGAGGAGGGCGTGGACAAGATCCGCCTCGGCAAGGCCGAGTTCGTGGTGGCGGGCGGTTACGACGACCTGACGCTGGAGGCCATCATCGGCTTCGGTGACATGGCGGCCACCGCCGACACCGAGGTGATGCGGGCCAAGGGCATCAGCGACTCGAAGTTCTCCCGCGCCAACGATCGTCGTCGGCTCGGGTTCGTCGAGGGACAGGGCGGCGGAACCATCCTGCTCGCCCGCGGCGACCTCGCGCTCAGGATGGGCCTGCCAGTGCTGGCAGTCGTCGCGTACGTGTCGTCCTTCGGCGACGGTGTACATACGTCGATCCCCGCTCCTGGGCTCGGTGCGCTGGCCGCCGGTCGCGGAGGCAAGGATTCGCAGCTGGCACGTTCACTCGCGAAGTTGGGTGTCGGCGCTGACGACATCGCGGTGGTGTCCAAGCACGACACCTCCACGCTGGCCAACGACCCGAACGAGACCGAGCTGCACGAACGGCTCGCGGACTCGATGGGCCGGTCCGCCGGTGCGCCGTTGTTCGTCGTGTCCCAGAAGAGCCTGACCGGTCACTCGAAGGGTGGCGCGGCGGCCTTCCAGATGATGGGGCTGTGCCAGATCCTGCGCGACGGCGTCATCCCGCCGAACCGCAGCCTGGACTGCGTCGACGACGAACTCGCCAGCGCCGCCCACTTGGTTTGGCTGCGCGACAGCCTGCGGCTGGGGGACAAGTTCCCGTTGAAGGCGGGCCTGATCACCAGCCTCGGGTTCGGTCACGTGTCCGGCCTGGTGGCGCTCGTGCACCCGCAGGCGTTCCTAGCCGCGCTCGACCCTGAGCAGCGGCGGGATTACCAGGAGCGATTCGAGGCTCGGGTGCTGGCCGGTCAGCACAGGCTCGCGTCGGCGATCGCCGGTGGGCGGCCGCTGTTCGAAAAGCCTGCCGACCGCCGGTTCAGCCACGAGGCGCCGGAGAAGCAGCAGGAGGCCGAGATGCTTCTCGACCCGGCGTCGCGGCTCGGCGATGACGACGTCTATGTGCGCTCCAGCGGTGTGCGCTAGCGTTCCTCCCATGGCGGTAGTCGGGGTGGGGATCGATCTGGTCTCCATTCCCGACTTCGCCGCGCAGGTCGACCAGCCGGGCACGGTGTTCGCCGAGACGTTCACACCCGGTGAGCGTCGCGATGCCGCCGACAAGAGCTCGTCCGCCGCGCGGCACCTGGCCGCGCGGTGGGCTGCTAAAGAGGCCGTCATCAAGGCGTGGTCGGGTTCGCGGTTCGCCAAGCGGCCGGTGCTGCCCGAGGGTATTCACCGCGACATCGAGGTCATCACCGACATGTGGGGGCGGCCGAAGGTCCGGCTTACCGGCGCCATCGCTGAGCACCTCAAGGATGTGACGATCCACCTGTCGCTGACCCACGAGGCCGACACCGCGGCGGCGGTCGCGATTCTCGAGGAGCGCTAACGTCCGCGAGCGCGCGTGTTTGCACACCGACACGCCGCAAAATGCGTGCATTTTGCGCACCTTCGTCGCCGACGAGTGTGCAACTAGTCTCGTCACTATGAGCGATCTCGTGGAGCGGGTGCGTGAGGTGCTGCCGTCGGTGCGGCGCGACCTGGAGGACCTGGTGCGCATCGAATCCGTGTGGGCCGATCCGGCCCGCAGGCCTGAAGTGCAGCGCAGCGCCGATGCGGTGGCAAAGCTGTTGTCCGAGGCCGGGTTCAGCGACGTGCAGATCGTCAGCGAAGGCGGCGCGCCCGCAGTCATCGCCCGCCACCCGGCACCTCCGGGTTCCACGACGGTGCTGCTGTATGCGCATCATGACGTACAGCCGGAGGGCGACCACGGTCAGTGGCAGTCACCCCCGTTCGAGCCGACAGAGCGCGACGGCAGGCTGTACGGTCGCGGCTCCGCCGACGACAAGGCGGGGATCGCAACGCATTTGGCGGCGTTCCGCGCCCATGGCGGTGCGCCGCCCGTCGGCGTGACGGTGTTCGTCGAGGGGGAGGAGGAGTCCGGCTCACCGTCGCTGGCCCGGCTGCTGGCCGCTCATCGCGACGTGCTCGCGTCCGACGTGATCGTCATCGCCGACTCGGACAACTGGAGCACCGACGTGCCGTCGCTGACGGTGTCGCTGCGCGGACTTGCGGACTGCATCGTCGAGGTCGCGACGCTCGATCACGGCCTGCACTCCGGACTGTGGGGCGGGGTGGCGCCCGACGCCTTGAGCGCCCTGGTGCGGCTGCTCGCCAGCCTGCACGACGACGACGGAAACGTCGCAATCGCCGGCGTCTACGAGGGGAAAGCCGGCGACGTCGACTACTCCGCTGAGCGGGTTCGCGAGGAGGCCGGCCTGCTCGACGGCGTGTCGGAGATCGGCTCAGGTTCTGTGCCGCAACGACTTTGGGCGAAGCCGGCGATCACGGTCATCGGTATCGACACCACGTCGATCGAGAAATCGTCGAACACGTTGATCCCGCGGGCACGGGCGAAGGTGAGCATGCGCGTCGCGCCCGGCGGCGACCCGCGGGAGCACCTTGCCGCGCTGACCCGCCATCTCGAACAGCACGCGCCATGGGGCGCGCAGGTGACTGTCACGCCCGGTGACATGGGGCAGCCATATGCCATCGACGCCAGCGGGCCGGTTTACGACGCCGCCCGCGCCGCGTTTCGCCAGGCGTGGGGCAACGAGCCCGTCGACACCGGGGTGGGTGGCTCGATCCCGTTCATCGCCGAGTTCGCCGCGGCCTTCCCTTCGGCGAAGATCCTGGTCACCGGCGTGGAAGACCCGCGGACGCAGGCACACAGCATCAACGAGAGCCTGCACCTCGGCGTGCTGGAACGCGCGGCTACCGCCGAGGCGCTGCTGCTGCGGAACCTAGGTTCAAACGGACAGGTCGCGCCGTAGCTTGGCGACGTGCCCGGTCGCCCGGACGTTGCACCGAATGCAGGAGTCGATGGCTCCGTCGAGATTGATTCAAGCTCCGGTGTCAGTTGCCACCGAGCATTGGCGCAGAACATGCGAAGAAGGGGTGCCCGTATGCGGGCACCCCTTCCTAGTGGAGGTCGTGGATTAGCGGGCGTTGCCGACGGTTGAGGTGACCGAGCCGGTGGAGGCGCGCTGTTGGATGTCCTGCACCCACTGGTGGTGACCAATGTCAGCCTGCGCGGGGCCGGCTAGGCCGAGAACCGCGGCGGCGAGGCCACTGGCGACGATGGTGGCAAACCCGAACTTCTTCATTTTGATGCCTTCTTCTTTGTCGAAAGTTTCGGCCGGTTTGGTCTTCTTCGTGCCGGTCTAATAGGCAAACAGAGAGGTCAAGGCATTAATTCCGATGGCAGAAATTGATCGGTGGTTGGCAGGAATCAACTACGAACCTGGCGCTGCGCGATGTGGTCGAGGCCACAGTTGGGCAAAGGCGATCGCAGATGAGATGGACAGTCACGTCCAGACCGGGCACGCCCCGGGCAGGGCCAGCTCCCGGATTCCCAACCCGTCACTGGCCGGAGTAGTGCGCTGTGGCATTGAGCCTCGCTTGGCGACGTGCCTGGTCGCCTGGAGGTTGTACTAGGCGGATGACAATTTCGGATTGAGGAAGACGTACAGTGCAGCGATCTTGCTCTCGCCAACAACGACAACGTCGAGCCCGGTGTACTCAGGTGGCTCACCTTTCGGGCCCGAGCCCCATGCCAGTATTCCCGCGTTGTGTAGAGCCTGCGGCTCTCCATGGGGTGTGTAGACAAAATGGGGATGAGTCGCACGTAGTTCCCCCGCGAATTTGTCCAGTGCGTCGTGTCCAACGAGGACGCCGTCCGGGACGTAGAGCGCGCAGTCGTCTGTGTAGAACTCTTCGATGGCGGCGTGCCGACGGGCTGGATCGCCCTCCCCGAAGACCTCCTGAAGGTTTCGATAGACAAGTTCAGTAATTCGCTCAGTCGCAGTCATATTCGCGTCATCCTCCGTCGAGGTGTCAGCCTGTCCGACGCCTTCGGAGATGCTAAACGGACTGCGGTCCTATTTCATTCCGCTTAGGCGTCGAATCAGCTCGGCAGCCGGCGCGGCGGCTCTATCGCCTACGAGGCGCTGAGCGCTTTCTTGATAAATGTTGTCGTGTGTGCAGCCTTGACGTTCTTGGTCGGTACTTCGATGCTCAAGCGGGTGGTTGCCGGTCGGTTTTGAGTGCGTCGAATGCCGCATTGGCCACCGCGGTGACTGCTTGCACCGTGTCGGCGGCGGAGCCATCGGCGCGTACGGTCCGCACCAGGACGCCCTCACGTGCGGCCAGTAAGAATTTGGCGAGCTCGGAGGTAGGCAAGCGGCGGGCCCATGGCTGCTGGCGCAGGATGTCGGCGAGTGCTGCGGTGACTGCCTCGTCATGTTGGTCGAGTTTCGCGGCGAGTTCTGGTTGTCGCGCAGCGAGCAGCCGGAACTCCAGGAACAGCAGGATCCATCCCCGGTCCTGGGGTGTAACAGCGAGCAGGCTCTGCGCCCATTCGTCAGCGTTGCGGGCGGAAGCGTTAGCCAGCATCACCTGAAGGCGGTCCAGCCGCTCACCTGCATGTTGGTCGAACAGTGCCAGCACGAGGTCGTCTTTGTCGGCGAAGTTGGAGTAGAAGGCGCCGCGGGTGAATCCGGCGGCACTGCAAATGTCGCTGACCGAGACCTGTGCGTATCCACGTTCGATGAACAGTTGTTCTGCGCTGGTCAGAAGTATTTTGCGGGTGTGCACCCGGCGGCGCAGCGGCCGCCGACCATCGGCGCCGACGGGGCCGGCGAAGTGCATGCGGTGGGGACGTTCACGGTCGAGCGGGAGGCGCTGCTCGACACGATCGCGCGCGTCGCGCGCTCGGCGTCGCGTGACGAGTCGCGTCCGGTGCTCACCGGCATCCTCGTGCGCTTCGAGGGCGGCCGGCTCGTGATGGTCGCG
>Ga0157372_10005185_pt1 | contig 13856 bp, 12 predicted proteins | sample C55metaG_FD_115307 | JGI IMG/M metagenome (GOLD analysis project Ga0157372, IMG submission 115307) | Corn rhizosphere microbial communities from Kellogg Biological Station, Michigan, USA - C5-5 metaG | ecosystem: Host-associated > Plants > Roots > Rhizosphere > Soil | place: USA: Michigan... | reverse complement strand
TGCTTGTCCGGGTTGTTGATGAAGTAAGGCGAGATGTAGCCCCGGTCGAACTGCATGCCTTCGACAAGCTCGAGCTCGTTCTCGAGACCCTTGCCGTCCTCGACGGTGATCACGCCTTCCTTGCCGACCTTGTCCATCGCCTCGGCGATCGTCTTGCCGATCGATTCGTCCGCATTGGCGGAAATTGCGCCGACCTGAGAAATTTCCTTGCTGGTCGTGCACGGCTTGCTGATCTTCTTCAGCTCCTCGACGACGGCGGCTACTGCCTTGTCGATGCCGCGCTTCAGGTCCATCGGGTTCATGCCGGCCGCGACATACTTCACGCCCTCGGCAATGATCGATTGCGCCAGCACCGTGGCGGTGGTGGTGCCGTCACCCGCGACGTCCGACGTCTTGGACGCGACCTCCTTGACCATCTGGGCGCCCATGTTCTCGAACTTGTCCTTGAGCTCGATCTCCTTCGCGACCGACACGCCGTCCTTGGTGATCGTCGGGGCGCCGTAGCTGCGCTCGAGCACGACATTGCGGCCCTTGGGGCCCAACGTGATCTTGACGGCATTGGAGAGGACGTTAACGCCGTTGACCATCTTGTTGCGTGCGTTCTCGCCGAAGCGGACGTCTTTGGATGCCATGATTGGTTTCTCCTGATACTTTATTCGGGTGAGCGGTCAGCCAACGATGCCGATGACGTCGTCTTCGCGCATGTGAAGCAGATCCTGGCCTTCGAGCTTGAATTCCTGGCCGGAGTACTTGCCGAAGAGGACCTTGTCGCCGGGCTTGACGCCCATCGCGATGAGCTTGCCGTGGTCGTCGCTCTTGCCCGGGCCGGCGTAAACCACCTCGCCCATCGAGGGCTTTTCAGTCGCTGTATCGGGAATGACGATGCCGCCGGGGGTTTTGCGATCCTCCTCCAGCCGCTTAACGATGATCCGGTCATGCAGGGGTCGCAGTTTCATAGGTGCACTCATTTCCGATTGGGTTGATCAATAAAACCTCGAGCTGTCCGCTGTCCGAAGGAACGCCGAGGGCGATCGCGGGCTGCGTCAAAGGAGGGAATCTTGCGCGGTCGATCGGCTTTTGCCACGACTCGCGAATACACGGATCCAATGTGGGCCCATATGGCGACGATTCAACCCATGGCATCAGGTTTCGTGACCCGCGCGAGCCCGAGCGCTTCGAGAACGCGGATGTAGCTGCGACTATGCGAATTTTTCGCAGGCGCCGGCGCAAGCCTGCATCGAGTTGAAGCGCGTGCAATTGGAAGTTTGCATTCCGCATCCTTGTGACTGCATGGGATTGCCGCATGCGAGCTGCAGGGAGCCTCCCTCATTCGATCCACCCCCAATCGGCTAGCACATGCCGGCCGACGATCAAGACAGCCGCAATGGCAGGAACGGATAGGAATATCCCCGGTACACCCGCCACCTCGGCGCCTGCGAGCAATCCGAAGAGAACCAGGATCGGGTGCACTCCGATTCCTGCACCCATCAATCGGGGACCGAGAACGTAATCCTGGAAAATGCGATAGCCGACGAGGAAAAACAATATCCACAGCAAATGCGGATAATCGGCCAAAGCTGCGACGATGATGATGACGAGCGCGGACAACAGCGGCCCGAACACGGGGATGAACTCGAGGAGTGCCGCCACGGCGGCGAGCAGCAACGCATAAGGAACGCTGACGCTCGCAAGAAACACTGCATAAGCCCCGAACGCCGCAACCGACAGCAGCAGGAGCGCTCGAATGTAGCGACCGAGCAAATGGTCCAGATCGTCAACGATGCGTTGACCCATTGGCTGGCGCGCGGCAAGCCTTTCCAGCACGTTGCGGATGCGAGGTCCACTGAGTATGAACAGAAACGCGAGGATCGGCACGAGCACAACTAACAGGAGATCGCCAGCGACCTGAAGGACACCGGTCCCGATGCGCTGTGCCAAAGGGAGCGCGGCCGCGGCCCCGCCCCGAAGCTCGGTCCGCACGAACGCCACGATACGATCGGCGTAAGGCTGAAGAAAGGTGGGCCAGCGTCCCGTCGCGGTCGGATCACCGCGCTGCAGCAGTGCCGGCAACTGCTCACTGAGGCGATTCGCCTCGTCCCCAATGGAAGGGCCGATCAGTGTCCCGATCAGTGCGGCGAGCGTCAGTATGAGAACCAAGGTAGCCACTGGGGACGCCCATGGCGGTGCGCGTCGTGGGCGAAAGCGATCCAACAACAACACCAGCGGGTACATCATGTATGCGAAGAAAATCGCAAGGAGGAATACGAACAGGGTGCGCCGGATCATGTACACGCCGTACAAGATCGCCGCGACGATCACGACCGTGAACGTGATTCGCGCAGCCTTGGCATCCCACACGATCATCCGAGTCTTCTCCTTGACGAAGTGTCAGATGCTAGCCCAACAGGAAATGTCCCCGCTCGGCCCGCGGAGTCAGCAGCAGTTGGACTCTCGCCGGACCTCATCGACGAAGCTCCCAATCGCGGTCCGCCAAGGACCGCAGTTCCGCGCCGAATCCTGGTCAGCTCTTCCACCCTGCCAAATCTGGCCAACGGAGGACGACCCGGCAGAGGACTGGCCCTTTTTGTTGGGCCATCGGGGAAAAACCGATGGTCGGCAGACAGGTACCGCGTCGATTGCGCGTGTCGGACTTCGACGTCGCGTTTCGTCTGCTGCTTCGTGCGCGAACTGGCGCGCGCGCCCACGCCCGATACGCCGATCAGCGCAACCGACATGGCGCGTCCCATCCTCCGGGGCGCGCCATTGACAGCGCCGCGGGATGCGGTCACGATGCCGGAATTCGGTAATCGTATTTCCGCAAATGGGAAAAGCCGAAGTCCGTACAGTACCGCGACACGCCAACCCATATTCGCTCCTGACTTTGGAGAAAGGGCTTGAAACACTCGAGCTCATCGCTGCGTCGCCGCGCGACCTCGGCGTCTCGGAGCTTGGTGCCCGGTTGAAGGAGCCCGTCTCGGTCATCTTTCGCGTTGTGCGCACACTCGCGGACCTCGGATACGTGAACCAGGATCCGTCAACCAAGCGCTACTCGCTGGGGCTTCGCGCGTGGGAGCTGGGAGAGCGCGCCGCGGCGAGGGTCGACATTCGAGGGGTGGTTCAACCGGCGCTCGACCGCCTCACGAGCGTGACCGGCGAGACGGCTTCCCTTGCGCTGGTACAGGGCGAGGAATACTGCTACGTGGCCACGAGTGACGGACGTCAACCGCTCAGAGCGTACGTGGAACGTGGATCACGCTTGTCGATCGCGACGCCCAGCGCGTCCGCAAGGACCATCCTTGCATTCAGCGCGGATCATATCGTGGACACCGTTCTCGCCGCCAAGCTGAAGCGCCATACGCCAACCACGGTAGTCGAACCTGCGCGCATTCGCGCGACCCTAGAAGACGTGCGTGCGAAGGGTGTCGCGGTAGTACACGGTGAAAACCAGCAACAGCTATCTGCGGTAGCGGCGCCGGTTCGCGACGCGAACCGACAATGCATCGGCGCCATCGCGCTTTCCGGATTGACCTTGCGGTTCCAAGGCGAGGCGCTTAAGCGGATGGTTCAGCTGGTGCGCGCCGAAGCGAAGGATGTCGAGACGCGATTAGCGGTTCCGAGCCGGTCACGGGAAGAATCGATCGGCAAGAGCGAACTTGGGACGCAACGTCGCAAACGTGTGGCGCGGAGGAGGTGAAAGGTGCCCGGCGGTGAAGACATTTTCTCGATCGGCGTGGACATTGGCGGCACCTGCACTGACGTAGCGATGTTCGATCCGAGGACGACCGAACGTTTCTTCTTCAAGACCGAGACTACGCCCACTGACGTCGCGCGTGGTGTCGTGAATGGCGTCAAGGGCGTGCTCGAGCAACAGGGTCGCGACGCGCAACGCTGTATTGCCTTCATTCACGGAACCACGCTCGCGCTCAACGCGGTCATAACGCGCGACGGGGCGCGAGTGGGCTTGCTTGTGACCCGCGGCTTCGGTGACCTCCTTGAGATAGCGCGACTGCAGATGCCCGATCCGTTCAACTTCTATACTCAAAAGAGCGTGCCGCTGGTGCGCAGGAACTTCGTGCGCGAGGTCGAGGAACGCGTTCTCGGAAGCGGCGACGTGCATACTCCGCTCGACATCGGATCGGTCGAGCGCTCTGCGTCGGAGCTCATCGAGCATGGCGCGGAGATTCTGACCGTCTGCTTCCTCAACTCGTTCAAGAACCCGGCGCACGAGCAGCAGGCCGCTTCGATCATCCGCTCGAAGCACCCGTCGGTTCGCGTGACGGTGTCGAGCGCGGTGTGGCCAGAGATCCGCGAATACGAGCGCTCGCTTGTCACCGTTATCAACGCGTTCGTGACCCCGAAAGTGTCGAGCTACCTCGACCAGTTGCAGGAATCGCTGGCACGCATCGACCTTGCAGGATCGGTCAACATCACGACCTCCAACGGAGGTATGTTACCGGTCCGGCTCGCCAAGGAGTGGCCGGCCGCGACGCTGATGTCCGGTCCAGCGTCGGGCGTCATTGCATCGGCGCGGCTTGCGGAGGATTGTGGACTGCGCAACGTCATTGCTTTCGACATGGGAGGAACGAGCAGCGACTTCGCCGTGATAGTCGATCACCGGATTCCCTATTCGAGCGAGACACGCATCGGTGGACTGCCGGTCGTGATCCCGAGCGTCGATGTGGTATCGGTCGGTGCCGGCGGGGGTTCGATTGCGCGACTCGACAACCTAGGAGTGCTGAAGGTCGGTCCCGAAAGCGCGGGCGCGGAACCGGGGCCCGTCTGCTATGGGCGCGGGGGTGTCGTTCCCACCGTCACCGATGCGTACCTCGTAACCGGTGTGCTCAATCCCGACGGCTTTCTCGGTGGCACGGTGCATCTCGATGTCGTCCGCGCCCGAGAGGCGATCGGAAAGCTCGCTGCGCGCTCACGCTTCTCCATCGACGAAATCGCCGAGGGGATCCTGCGAATCGCCACGTCCAACATGATTCCCGGCATTGGCGCCATCGAAGGTCGGATCGGCTTCGACGTACGTGACTTTTCGCTGCTCGCTTACGGGGGTGCCGGCCCTACGCACGCTTGCATGCTTGCGGAAGAACTCGGCATAAGCGCAATAGTGATTCCGCCTTCTCCAGGGACATTCTGCGCGCTCGGATCGTTATCCGCGGATTTTCGACTCGATTACGTGCAGACGCTCAAGACACCCCTCGACGCTCCGGATTGGGAATGCATAGCCGGCTGGTATGCGGAGAAGCAGACGCAGGCACGTTCACAACTGGCCCATGAGACGTCCGTCGAGTCTGTTCTGATGCTCCCCACGCTCGACGCGCGCTTCGAGGGCCAGGGATTCAACACTGAAGTTCCGGTATCGCCCGAGGTACTCGATGCACGAGACACCGAAGCAGTTCGTGCGGCGTTTTTCGCGCGTTACGAGCAACTCTACGGCGTGACCCAACCGTCGGTTCCCGGCGAGATCATCAACGTGCGCCTCACCGTCATCGGCGAGCGCACCCGCTATCGCACGCGTCATGAAATCGGGCCAACTCCGGCCAAGAGCAGCAGCCGCACGCGCAGCGTCTACTTCGATAAAGCGCGCCGGGCGATCGCGGTGTTCCAGCGATCCGAGCTTGGCGGCGGCGCGCGCGTGGCCGGACCCTGCATCATCGACCAGACGGACACGACGACCTTCGTTCGGCCAGGTTGGTATGGGAAAACAGATGCGTTGGGAAATCTCCACCTACAGCGAGAGTAGGGGCTAATGAGCGTGCCGTACGGACTTCCCGAAACGATCCCCGCGGCGCGACTGCGCACCGATCCCATCGAGATCGAGATCTTCGCAAAGCAGTTCGCAGCCATAGCCGAGCAAATGGCGATCACGGTTGCGAAGACGTCTCACACGACGTTCGTGCGAGAAACCCAGGATTTCGGGGCTGCGATGGCGACCGTGGACGGCGCATTTTTCGCTTATCCGCGCACGCTTGGCGCCAGCACGCTGCTCGGGCTGCCGTTCGCTGACTGCATCAACGCCATCGAGCACTACGAAGAGGGCGACTTCATCGTTACGAACGACCCATTTCTGAGCAAGGCTGGATGCACCCACGTGCCCGACATCACCGCCTGGTCACCGGTGTTCGTCGATGGCGAACTGCTGTGCTTCACGTGGGGATTCATCCATTCCTCGGACATGGGTGGTGCCGTTCCCGGCAGCATTGCTCCGAGTCTCACCGACACGTTCCAGGAAGGCATTCGCCTGCCTCCAATCAAGTTGTATCGCAACGGGATTCTCAACCAGGACGTGCGCGCAATACTGCGCAACAACGTGCGCATTCCGGATCAGTTGTGGGGCGACATTCAGGCACTGCGCGCGGGGCACCACATCGCAATGCGCAAGATGCAGGCGCTGGCGACGCGCCACGGTGTAGCCAAGCTTCGGACGGTGATGGAGGACTTGCTGACCTACTCCGAGTTGAAGGCGAACGAGGTCTTCAAGACGTTGCCCGTGGGCACCTACGAGTTCTCGGACTATCTCGAGGACGACACGGTGTCCGACGTTCCGATACGAATCCGACTCGCGATGACGGTGTCCGCCGATGGACGCATCCATCTCGATTACACCGGCACCGACCCGCAGGTCGATTCTTCGTACAACGTCCCCACCGCCGGCAAGGTCCACCCTTGGGTCATCGCTGGCCTGATGTACTTCATCGTCAGCCAGGATCCCGACATTCCGACCAATGCCGGATTCTTCCGCGCGATCACGGTTACGTTGCCCGAAGGGTCGCTCGTCCATCCGATCTTTCCCGCGGCGATCGGACTGCGGTCGCTGTCGGGTGTCCGCATCCTCGATGTACTCATGGGAGTGCTTGGCAAGGCGGCCCCAAAGAAGACGCCCGCGGCCGGTTCGGGGGTTTCGACGATCGTGCTGTTGTCGGTGCCCGACTACGAGCGTAGCGGCCGGCGCATTCACGTGATTAACCCGTGCGTAGGCGGATCGGGTGGCAGGCCGATGGGTGACGGCTTCGACGGTGTCGACTTCACGCTCGGCTTCATGCGCAATACACCGGCCGAGATCCTGGAGTCCGAGACTTTCATCATGGTTGGCGAATTTGCCTTCGTGCCCGATAGTGGCGGACCGGGGCAGTATCGCGGAGGCCTCGGCATCGCACTCGAGTTCCAGGTCTTCGCTCCTGATGCGACCGTGGTGGCCCGTGGCATGGATCGCACGCGGTTCCACCCGTGGGGCGTCCATGGCGGTCATCCCGGTGCACGGATGCGGCCGGCGCTGCTGTACGCGGGCACCGAGCGCGCGCAATCGATCCGAAAAATTAATTTCCTCAAGTTGAATCCGGGCGATCGCGTTCGACTCGCGACCTCGGGCGGTGGCGGATATGGCGACCCGCTGTTGAGAGATATCGAGCGGGTGCGCACAGACGTCGAGCTCGGATTCGTGTCGCGCTTGGCGGCTCAACATGTCTACGGCGTAGTGTTCGACCCGACTGGCGTCATCGATGAGGCGAAGACTGCAACTGAACGCGAACGGCGATTGTCGACGCAGGACGAAATTCCGATCCCAAGCTTCAATTTCGGCAAGGACCGCGACGAGTACGACTCGGCATGGACCGCCGGCGCGCGTGCCGCGCTCCAGGAGATCCTTGGCAAGCTGCCCATCCTGGTCCGTTATCGGATCAAAAACGAGCTCCACAATCGCCTCTTTGCGGAGCAGCGGCTGAACCCCATCACGCGCGAGGAGGTGCTCCAGCGCTGGAACGAGCTGCATGCGCGACTCTATCCAGACCGGTATCTCGCAAGTCAGTTCATTGCGAAACCCATCGAGCTTACGCACTCGGAGCAAGTGCCGGCGAGCTCATAGATTCTCGCGAGTTGCCGCTCGCAAATCGAAACGGAGGAGATACATGAGCGTCCTTGAGCAGGTCCGGAATTTGCGCGAAATGGAGCGTGAAGAGGTGACCGACCAGATGAGCCGGCGCATGATTATTGGCGCCAACCAGATGCTGACAGTGTGGAACATGAAGAAGGGCAGCCACTCCGCGGCGCACAGGCACCCCGAGGAGCAGATCTTCTGGATCGTGTCAGGGTTGATCGAGTTCGAGATTGACGGCCAGCGCCGCCGTTGCGGGCCCAACGACGTCGGCGTAATTCCGGGTAACACGCTTCACGAAGCCTGGGTGCTCGAGGATGTCGAGATGGCTAATCTCTTTTCACCGGTGCGCAACGACTATCTCACCCAAGGCGCTCTCGATTACATGAAGGAGACAAAGTGAGGCTTGCCTCACCGTCTTGTTCAAATTGACCGAAGGAGGATGCGATGAAAAGCGTCATCGGAAAACTAGTCGTCGCTGCGGTCGTTGCCACGCTCGCATTGCTTGGCTCGACAGCCGCTGCCGAAAACGGCGTCACCAACGACACGGTGCTCATCGGAGCGTACGGCCCGGTTACCGGCCCGGCAGCGTTCATCGGACTCGGAGGGCGGGACGGTGCTGAACTGGCGCTTTCCGAGATCAACGCTGCGGGCGGGGTAAACGGCCGTAAGCTGAAAATGATCTTCGAAGACGATGCCTTCTCTCCCGCGAAGGCGCTCGCCTCGGTCAAGAAGCTGGTCGAACAGGACAACGTCTTCATGGTCCTCGGACTGTCGGGCAGCAACCCGACGGTCGGAACACTCGACTATCTGCGCGATGCCAAGATTCCGACATATGTCGCCATAGCTTCGGCCCCTCAGGTCACGCACCCGTTCAGCCACTATCTGTTCCGCGGCGCGTCAACCGAATCGGCGCGCTACGGTGAGGTGTATGCCGAGTTCCTCACGCAATATCTCAAGGTCAAAAAGATCGCGATCCTGAGCGGCGCGGACGAGAACGCGAAGAACGAGGCGGACAATGTCGAGCGCATGCTCGACAAGTGGTACAAGATGAAGATTCTCACCCGCGCCGAGTTCAAGGTGGGCGACAAGGACTTCACGCCTCAGATCCTCAAGGTCAAGCAGGCGGATCCGGACATAATCTTGGCGATCGGACAGACGCCGGAAGTATCGATCATCATCAAGCAGATCCGTGACCTGGGCCTGAAGCAACCGATCTTCGGGGGTGCGGCCGCGGTGGACAATTCAATCATCATCAATGCAGGACCGGCAGCCGAAGGGTACATGGGCGGGTGGCTGACACCGCTTTACCTCGACTCGACGGAACCGCCCATGACGAAGTACATGCAGGCTTACAACAAGATGTTCCCCAATGCGCCGAAGGGCAGACCCAACCTCTACGACATCATGGGCTACACGGAGGTCTATGTGATCGCGGAGGGAATGCGCCGAGCGGGTCCGGATCTGACGCGCGAGAAGTTTGTCTCGGCGCTCGAGACGCTGAAGGATTATCAGGGAAGCGGGGTCGCGTCGCCACGCACCTTCACCAATTGGCACCACGTGGGCAACCTGAATCAGCAAATTATGGTGGTGAAGAATCAGAAGTGGGTCCCGGTGGCTTGGCAGGCCAAGCACGAGAGCGAGATCCTGTCGTCGATGAAGAAACAATAGCAATTGCCCCCCGGCGGACCGCGTCTGACGCTCCGCCGGGCGCGTCTCCATGGAGTTGGGCATCTTTGTTCAGTTGCTGGTCGCCGGTCTCGGTATTGGAAGCATTTACGCGCTCGTCGCACTGGGACTGGTGCTCGCTTTCAAGGGCACCGGGGTGCTCAATTTCGCACATGGCGACCTGGTCGCGTTCGGCGCGTATGTAGCGCTGTTCCTGTCGCTCCTGAAGCTCCCCTATTGGCAAGTGCTGCTCGGTACGCTGGCGATTGCGGCGGTTTTCGGCGTGCTTCTCGAGCGCACGCTCATCCGGCCATTGTTGAACGCGCCCGCGTTCACCGTCGTCGTTGCCACGCTGGCTATCGGCTTGATGATCAAGAACGCGTTGCGGCTTTCGTGGCAAGAAAATATCGCGACGCTGCCGTCACCGCTCGACGGCGTCACCGTGCGAGTCGGTGACGTTAGCGTCAATCCGCAATACTTCTGGATCATCGGCTGTTCGATCGCAATCATGATACTGCTCGCCGTGTTCTTTCGCAGGACGCTGATCGGCAAGGCGATGAAAGCGGTAGCGCAGAATCGCGATGCGGCCCGACTCATGGGCGTACGCGTGAATCGGGTGTTTCCCCTGACCTTTGCTGTGAGCACGGCTGTCGCTGCACTTGCCGGTGTGCTGATAGCCCCGATCACCGGCATTCAATCGGAGATGGGCTCTGTGATCATCAAGGGCTTCGTCGCGGCAATCCTCGGCGGGTTCAATAGCTTGCCCGGCTGCGTCGTCGGGGGTCTCGTGCTTGGGACGCTGGAGACGTTCGGTGGTGCCTTCTTCGGTGGCACGTTCAAAGACGTCACGGCCTTCGTGCTGCTGATCGTTGTCCTCTTGGTGCGACCGAACGGTATCTTCGGCGGGGCGGAGGCGCGGCGTGTCTGATTCGGCGCCCATCGCGGTGCCTGCCGTCTCCGGGGCGGTCCCCGGCAAGTTGGCGAGGGGGCTGCGCGTTGCCCTGCTTCCGATCGCGATCGCGGTCTTGCTGCCGCCGTTCCTCGGTTCTTATTACCACTTTGTTGCTTCGCTCGCACTGATCAACGTGATCATCGCCGTAGGTTTGAACCTGCTCACTGGCAACGCCGGTCAGATCTCGATGTGCCAGGCGTCGTTCATGGCGATCGGGGCGTATACGACGAGCTACCTGACTACGAAGGTCGGCCTGTCTTATTGGCTAGCAATGCCCAGTGGTGGCTTGTTGGCGGCATTGCTCGGAGTCGCGCTTGGCTTTCCCGCGTTGCGTTTTCGCGGGTTCTACCTGGCGGTGGTGACGCTCGGGTTCCTCGAGATAACACAAATCTTGGTCGAGCAGCTTCCATCGATTACCGGCGGGGTGCGCGGCATATCCGCTTCGCGCCCGTATCTCTTCGGGTCCAAGCTGTCCAACGACCTCGCCTTCTATTACGTGGTGTTCGCGATCAGTCTCCTCGGCATCTGGTGTGCCATTTCGTTGCTCAGATCGCCAACCGGTCGGGCATTCGACGCCATTCGCAGCTCAGAAGCAGCCGCGCAGTCGCTAGGCATGCCCCTCGCCCGCACGAAAATTGCCGCATTCGTCATTGCCGCGTTCTACGCCGGCATCGGTGGTGGACTTTACGCGTCGCTCGTTGGTTTTATCGATCCACTCGAGTTCGGCGTTTGGACGTCGATTCGCCACGTGGTGTTCATTGTCGTCGGCGGGCTGGGGTCAGTGGTGGGCTCCATCGTCGGCGCCGTCGCCCTCACCGTACTGCCCGAGCTGCTCCGGGGATTCAAGGAGTACAACGAGTTCGTATTCGGAAGTCTACTGCTGTTGGTTCTGGTGCTGATGCCGACCGGTCTCGTGGGTCTTGGCCCCAGGGTGCGCTCATGGTTGCGGCGCCGTGCCGACCACATGCGAGACGACAAATGAGTTACTTTGTCGTGGAGCGGGCGAGCGTGTGGTTCGGCGGCGTGCATGCCGTTTCCGACGTCTCGTTCCGTGTACCCAAGGGAGGCATCCACGGTCTGATCGGTCCCAACGGGGCAGGCAAGACCTCGCTGGTCAACGCGATTTCGGGAATGGTCTCGCTCTCGTCCGGCAAGTGCATCCTGGACGGACGCGAGATCCAGGCGCTGCCACCGCACCGGATCGCGGAAGCCGGAGTGGGTCGCACGTTTCAGCACGCCGAGTTGTTCTCGGACCAGTCCGCACTGACGAACGTTGCGAGCGGACTCTTCAAGCACCGTGGTACGACCTTCTTCCAGGACATTTTGGGCACGCCCGCGAAATGGCGTGCCGAGTCGCGCGTGTGCGATGCTGCTGACGCCATGCTCCGTATGTTCGGGATTTATGGCTGGCGCGACTGCCTCGTTGCCGACTTGCCCTTCGGCATTCAGAAGAAGGTGGACTTGGCGCGCGCCCTGTTGACCGGCTCTCCGTTCCTCATGCTCGACGAGCCCACGTCGGGCATGGACGAGGCGGAAGCTCAGGACGTTATCGGAATTGCCCGACGGATTGCACGCGAGCACGGACTGACGCTCCTCGTGATCGAGCACAACATGAAGGTGATCATGCGCCTGGCGGACCGCATCCACGTACTTGATCACGGCGAGCTGATCGCAGAGGGAACGCCCGCCGAGCTGCAGACGGACCCTCGAGTGATCGAAGCCTACCTTGGGACCGCCGCGCATGCTTGAGGTTTCCAGGCTGAAAGCAAGTTATGGCGGGGCCGACGTGCTTCGCGACGTTTCAGTTTTCGTACCCGCGGGTGCATTCGTGGGCGTGCTCGGCCCGAACGGCGCGGGTAAGACGACGCTGATGCGCAGTATCTCTGGACTGACGCGAATCCGCGGCGGCAACATTCGTTTCAACGGCGAAACGCTGCTCAACCGGTTGCCCGAGGCGATCGTCGACGCGGGAGTAATACACGTACCGCAAGGCCGAATGCTTTTCCCGGAGCTCACCGTCGAGGAGAATCTCCAGCTCGGTTCATATCGCAGCGCGGCACGGGCGCGTTATGGCGAGAGCCTCCGACGGGTCGAAGCCTACTTTCCGATCCTCCGTAAGCGCGCGCACCAGATGGCCGGTGTCCTATCAGGCGGCGAACAACAGATGCTTGCAATCGGCCGTGCCCTGATGGCGTGCCCGGTGCTGCTTCTGCTGGACGAGCCGTCGATCGGCCTTGCGCCACGCGTGATCGACGGGATTTTCGATGCGCTGCGGCATATCAACGGCGAAGGCGTAACGATTCTGCTCGCCGAACAAAACGCCGTGAAGGTTCTTTTGTCGGCCGGCTCGGCCTACATCATTGAGAACGGGGTCATCGCCCACGAAGGTGCAAGCGATGATCTAAGGAACAGCGAAGTGGTTCGACGCAGCTACCTCGGCGTATCGTAGTCTTTCTGCGCCGTACGCGCCGGACACGATTCCACGAAGTCTCGATCATTACCGGAGGACATCCCATGCCCAAATCAGTCGTTATCCCGAAGGGCTCCGCGCCCCCGCTTGCTCCTTACTCGCCTGGTACGCGAAGTGGCGACGTGGTTTACGTTTCCGGAATGGTCGCTCTGGATCAAGCCGGGAAGCTGGTGGGCGCCGGAGATGTCCGCATTCAAACCAGGACTGTGCTCGAGAGCGTCAAGAGCGTGGTGGAAGCCGCCGGCGGGTCGCTTGCCGATGTCACCTTCAACGCGATCTTCCTCTACGACCTGGCGGACTACAAGGCAATGAACGAGATCTACGCGGAGTACTTCCCCAAGGAGCCTCCCGCTCGCTACTGTATCCAGGCAGCGCTGGTTCGACCAGAATTCTTGGTGGAGATCTCATCGATCGCTCATGTGACAAAATGAAGGGAACTGTGTGCGGATAAGATGGAGTGTGACGAAACTACGCCACCGCCTTGCTCGTTGGTGCAATCCACTGTGATGGACCACGAACCGGTCAATTCGCTGCACCAGTTCACGGTACCGAGCGGTACGCGCCCCCGCCTATGGCATTGACGGTGATGGCGCCGAAGAACCGCTCGACCAAATTCAGCCAGAACTGTAGTTCGGCACGAAATGCAGATGCCAACGCGACCGCGCCGCGAGCCACGCCTTAACCTTGGCGTGCTTGTGTGTCGAGTAGTTGCCGACGATCAGGGGCACTTCGAGATGGGCCCGGACCGCGGCTTCGATGGTTCGCAGAACGCTGAGAAACCCCTGACGCCCGTGACAGGGCTTGCATTGCGCCAGCTCCTGTGCGTTGCCTCGTTGCTTGGCTTGCCATGCAACGTGGTCTCAATCGTCGGCAACGCAGCGTCCAATGCG
>Ga0157372_10005183_pt1 | contig 13862 bp, 14 predicted proteins | sample C55metaG_FD_115307 | JGI IMG/M metagenome (GOLD analysis project Ga0157372, IMG submission 115307) | Corn rhizosphere microbial communities from Kellogg Biological Station, Michigan, USA - C5-5 metaG | ecosystem: Host-associated > Plants > Roots > Rhizosphere > Soil | place: USA: Michigan... | reverse complement strand
TTTGATTCTTTGATTTAGCAAGGTGACGGTTCAAGGTAGATCGAGAAAACTTATGCAGCAAAATTCAAAAAAAGAATTTCCTGGTTTCGTAGGCGTTGGGGGCGTCAAACACGAGCGGCTAGCGGTCATTCTGGCGGGTGGCGACGGGTCGCGGCTTAAATCGCTGACACGGGCGATCACAGGTGACGAGAGGCCAAAGCAATTTTGCCCGATCATTAACAGCCGGACGCTGCTTGACGCAACACGCGAACGGGTCGCACTTGGCATCGCACCCGAAAATATTTTTTTCAGTCTCACGCAAAAGCACGAAGATTTTTACTCGCGTCCGCTTTGGAGTGTGCACAGGAGCCGTTTGGTCGTGCAGCCCGAAAACTGCGGGACCGCGCCAGCGATACTTTACAGCTTGATGCGGCTGACAAAGGTTTCACCCGATGCGATGGTCGCGTTCTTTCCTTCGGACCACTATTTTTCTGATGACGAAGGGTTTATGACACATGTCGATTTTGCATTCGACACTGTCAGGATGAATCCGGAGTCAGTCGTTCTGCTCGGCATCGAGGCGGAAAAACCGGAGACCGCGTACGGCTGGATCGAGCCCGTGCAATGTCTGTTCGGCGAGGTTCCAAAATCAGTCAGCCGCGTCAGCCGCTTTTGGGAGAAACCGACATACAACGTCGCACAAAAATTGATGGCAAAAGGCTGTCTTTGGAACAGCTTTGTGATGATCGGAAAAGTGCGGACGTTTCTCGACATGTTCGCTCGGCACCTGCCCGACATGTACAGAATGTTTTCCGCGTCTGAAAAGCTGTTTGGCACACATCAGGAAGCAGCGGTCGTCAGATCTATTTATTCGTGGGTAAACCAGACAAATTTTTCAAGTGAGGTGCTTGAAAATGAATCGGCGCACCTGCTCGTTATGCGCGTCGGCGACGTCGGCTGGAGCGACCTCGGCGAACCGCAGAGAGTGTTGGGAACATTAACAAATTTAGGCATTCAACCGGCTTGGATGCATTCGATTGCCGCATGAACACAGCGACTTCGCGTTAAAAACAGAAAAATCATGAAAGCCATTGCAGTAAAACCTGGAATTAAAAACTCCGTTAATCTTGTAGAAATGCCGAAGCCTAATGTCAATGAGATAGCCAACGGCCGCGGCGTTGTTGTAAAGGTCCTTCGGGTTGGCGTTGACGGCACCGATAAGGAAATTAATAATGCGGAATACGGAGCGGCGCCGGCGGGCGATGATTTTCTTGTGATCGGCCACGAAGGCTTTGGCATTGTCGAAGAGGTCGGTCCGAACGTCACCGAACTAAAAAAAGGCGATTATGTAGTTGCAACCGTCCGTCGCCCCGGCACGAGTATTTATGACGTGATCGGTACTAACGATATGACGACGGATGAGACTTATTTCGAACGCGGGATAAATTTGCGACACGGATATCTGTCTGAGTATTATGTCGATGACGCCGAGTTTATCGTTAAGGTCCCGCGCGGACTGAAAGATGTTGGCGTTCTGCTCGAACCGATGACCGTCGTGCAGAAAGGCATCACCCAGGCGTATGAGATACAGCGACGTCTGCGCGTATGGAAACCGAAACGCGCTGCCGTCCTGGGCGCCGGCACTATCGGATTATTGGCAACACTCGTTTTTCGCCTTCGCGGGATCGAAGTCGTTACCTTTGGCCGCACGCCAAGGCCCTATTTGAATTCTGACCTGGTCGAAGACCTCGGAGCCGCGTATGTCTCTACTGAGAATATCTCTGTTCCCGACTATGCAAAGCAGCACGGTGGTTTTGACATTATTTTTGAGGCTACCGGCTTTTCGCCGATCGTTTTTGACGCGATGCAAGCGCTGGCTAAAAATGGCGTTCTTGTCCTTTCAAGTGTTACCGGCGGCGACAAGATGATCGAGATTCCGGCGGACAAGATCAATCTTGATTTCGTGCTCGGTAATAAAGTAATGGTTGGAACCGTCAACGCAAATCGAGAGTATTTCGAAACCGGCGCAAAAGATATGGCCCAAGCCGTTCTAGAATACGGTGATTGGTTATTACGACTATTGACACATCCGGTCAGCGGTCTTGAAAATTACGAGCGGCTCTTTGAGACGTTAACCAATACAAAGGGCGCAATAAAAGTCTATTGTGAGGTCGCCGCAGAGAACTTCAATGAAGAGAGCAGACCCGCAACCGTCTAATTGTATTGCAGCTTTGGCACACGATAGTCGCTAAAACCAGAAAAGGGCATCAGCGGAATAACGCAGAGTGCCCTATTTTATTGGTGGCGGGGGGGTTGACTATAGACTAGTGCGAGGCGTTCCAGGGATTTTGGGAGGGTGCCAGGCGAAGGCTTACAGACATTCTTACGAGGTCAGCCAGCGAGTCAGCTTCCATCTTTTGCATCATCTTGCCTCGGTGAGCCTTAACCGTGATCTCACTGATTCCAAGTTTGTAGCCGACCTGCTTATTGAGTAAACCAGAAATCACAAGCGACATCACTTCTTGTTCGCGAGGTGTAAGTGATTCGTAGCGGCCACGCAGAATATTTACCTCGGCCCGAGCATTGAGGGCCGACCGACTTCGCTCGATCGCATGCCGAATGGCGCTTAACAATGCATCATCGTCTATCGGCTTTGTTAGGAATTCGACAGCTCCGGCCTTCATCGCCTGAACAGACATCGGTATATCGCCATGGCCGGTGATGAAGATGATAGGCATGTCGCCCCGATCCTCGGCGATCAACTTCTGGAGTTCCAGACCGCTTAGGCCAGGCAGTGATACATCCAACACAAGGCAAGATGGCAAAAGGCCGCGGGGCCGGTCGAGAAACGCTTGCGCAGATTCAAATGTCTCCGCTTTCCAGCCGGCCCAATTGATCAGGGTTTCCAGCGATTCGCGTACTGAGATATCATCGTCAACGACGAAAACAACCGGTGGGTCCGGCGATTCGGATAGTGATCTTTCGGGTTTCATCTCAGTTCTCCATAGGGCATCGCTTGATCAACTTGTTCGAAGCGCCGCGTTGACAGCCCTCAGCAGGTCATGCTCGCTGAATGGCTTGAAAAGGCAATCGATGGCACCATTTTCGAGCAGCCTCGGTCGGTCTGCCTCGTCAATGCGCGCGGTAATGAATACGATCGGGATTTCCTCGCGACGCCGTTTTAACTCCTGTTGCAGATCGGGTCCCGTCATGCCGGGCATGGCGATGTCCAATATAAGACAGTCCGTGCTGCGTAGGCTCTCCGATTCGAGAAACTCTTCGGCCGATGAGAACGCTTCCGCTGAGAAGCCCAGCTCGCGAATGAGATCCGGCAACGACTCACGTACCGACTCGTCGTCATCGACGACCGAAATAAGTGGGATCTTATATATCATAACTTCCTCGCGATTTGTCTAATACAACGGAGCTCGCGGGGAGAGCTGTTGGTCCGTCGGCTGCCGGTATCGAAAACGAAAACACGGCGCCATTTCCTTGATTTGATTCTGCCCATAGACGACCCTTGTGTCCCTCAATGATCGAGCGGCTGACCGATAAGCCGATCCCCATACCGCTCTTCTTGGTTGTATAAAATGCATCGAAAAGCTTCTCGGCCTCGTCGGAGACAAACCCTACACCTTGGTCGGTTACACTGAAGTTCACCAGACCGTTGACATCTGAGCCTGTCTGTACAGTCATTTGTCGCGGTCTGTCGTCAACGGAACTCATCGCATCGGCAGCGTTCAGAAGTAAATTAAGAATCACCTGCTGTAACTGGACGCGATCGCCATTGACAGCCGGAAGGTCCCGAGCAAACTCCGTCTGCAGAATGACCTCGCTTCTCCGCAATTCACTCTTGGTCAATTCAATGACCTCCTGTGCTGCTTCATTGAGATCGACCGATTCGGCGGTAAAATCCTTTTTACCAAATAGAGAGCGCAAACGCTTGATCACTTCGGAGGCCCGATTGCCGTCGCGGATCGTCCGGCGTACGGTCTCGCGGGCACCGTCGATGTTTGGAGGGTCAGCATCCAGCATGCGACCACACGTGCTGGCATTAGTAATGATCCCCGAAAGTGGTTGGCTGACCTCGTGGGCGATCGAGGCGGTCAGCACGCCGAGGCTCATCGCTCGTGCGGCATGCGCCAATTCGGATCTGGCCTGGTTAAGGGCTTCTTCGGAGAAACGACGCTGGGTCACATCCTGGACAGCACCGATATACTCGATTCTTCCAGGCTGGCTGCCGGCAATGTGTGCCATCATGTGAAGATGCTTGACTGAGCCATCCGCCATCAGGAGTCGGTGTTCATATTCATAATCGCTTACACCGCGTCCCGCGCGTTCCGCCATATCGTAAAGTAAAGTCATGTCGTCCGGATGGACCCGCGTACCGATCAATTCCAGTGTGATCTTTGTGCCGATCTCGAACTCAAAAATTCGATAGAGTTGATCGGACCACACGATTTCGCCCGTATCGACTCTCCATGAAAAGTTGCCAATACGCGCCAAATTCTGACCTTCGGCAAGAAACGCTTCACTTCTCTTCAATGCTCCCTCGGCTTCCGCCCGCTCAATAGCTATACTCGCGATGTGCGTGACCTGGCTGATCAGATCCTGCTGAAGAGCGGACGGGGTTGCCGGCTTATCTTGCAGGATCACAAATGTGGCCAACACATTTCCTGCGCGCGAATAGATCGGAGTCGACCAACAGGCCCTAACCCCATGATCCAGCGCCAACGAGCGATATTCCGTCGATCGCCACATAGGATCATTTTCCATATCCTCGACAATAACCTGCTTTTTTTGGTGGGCCGCCATCCCGCAGGGCCCGGAATCACTGTACAGAGGAAGATCTAAGAGCGGGTCGGTGTATGTTGACGGCATCGTCGGGGCGATCGGCCGTCGTATTTTGGGACCGTTCATGTCGACCAAATTAATACTGCAATGGCATTCGGTGGCGATTCCCTCGACATACGTGCAAAGTTCACTAAGCACATCGAACAGCGATCTACCTGACGCTACCATTTCAAGAAGGTGTTTCTCTCCCGAAAGTCGTACCTCAGCGAGCTTCCTCCTGGTCACATCCGAGGTAAATCCGACCATTCGAAACGGCTTGCCCTCGTTGTCAAAGAACATACGGCCTTTTGTTGCCAGCCAATGGAGGCTGCCATCGGGCCAGACGACGCGATACTCGGCATCGACTTCACCAGTTTGCTGGGCATGTTGGATTGCTCTGACGACGGCCGTTGCCCAATCGGGAGCGTATATCATGCTTTTCCAGGTATCGTAGGTCCCATCGAAAGTGCCTGGCGCCAAGCCAAACAGAGCCTCTTGTTCAGACGACCATACATTGATCTCTTCCTGTATATACCAATCAAAGGCCATCGCCCCCGCCGACTTCTGGGCAAGATCGAGGAGGCCCTGATTCGCTTGGAGACTATCTATGGCGAGTTTCCTTTCTATTTCCCCGCGCTTCCGATCTTCGATGTCTGTGTTGACTCCGTACCACTTGGAGACTTTGCCTGATTCATCTCGCAATGGATTGGCACGGAACAGAAACCATCTGTATTTTCCGTCATGCCGACGCAATCTAGCCTCGCTTTCGCCAGGCTTGCCGGAAGCCATTATTGATCGCCAATCTTCGGATAGCCGATCAAGGTCTTCGGGATGGATCGCCGTTGTCCAGCCCCAGTCCTTCGCTTCGTCCGCTGAGAGGCCAAGATATTCGAGATAATGCTGATTGAAAAACTCGGCCGAACCGTCTGTACGCGCTGACCAAGCAAGCGCAGGAATCGTATTAATAATTTCGGAAAGACCACGTTCGTTCGCCAGTAACGCTTCTTCGGCCCGCTTCTGATCATCGATATCGATCTGCAAATGGAACCATCGAAGGATATTTCCCTGACCATCACGCAACGGCAACCCGAGTACGTTAAACCATCGGTATTGACCGTCCGCCCGAAGGTGGCGGCTTTCAACATTGTAGGCCCCACCTGTTTCGTGGGCAGCCATCTGTGCCGCGATCGTGTCTTGAAGATCATCCGGGTGCACTACATCTGAGCTTTTCCATCCTTTTAACTCTTCGAACGTCTTGCCAAAGTATTCGAGAGTTGGCCTGTTGAGTGCCTCGACTTCGCCTTCAGGAGTCGTCACTGCGACCGGAACAGGAATGCTCTCAACGATCTGACGAAAAAGCGAATCAGCGTGCGACCGCCCTTCAGCAACATTTTCATCCAATCGTCCGTCCGTCACGGCCTTACTTTCCATCTTTATTAGAATCCCCCCACCGAAGCAGTGATGTCTATCATACTTTGGTATCGAGCTAAACGCCGACCAATACAAAGGTATCGACCAATACCTTAGTCTAATTTACCAATCTTAATTGTCGTGTTGGAATCAGACTGCGTGCAACCCTGTCGAGTTGGACATTGCATTGCGAGAGAGGAACTCAATGAAACATTTGACTTCAGGTGGCATACGATTTCGGGACATTGTAATGGCGATCATCGCGCTCGCATTATGCATCGGCCTGATCTTGATCTTGAAATGACAACTAAGGAGCACATCATCATGAACCAAACTAGTACAGCACAATTTACTGACAGTACCACCGTCGCGAATGCGACCTCGGCGGCGTCCGGCGGGACGGCCACTACCTCGGCGTTTTGGGATGGGTTATGGCGCAAGAGCGGCATCCAGTTCGTTGTTTTCTTTATTATAACTGCTTTCATCTACGGATATCAGCCGGGAGTTGGCGCATCTGCCGACGTTCTTGCTGCCTTTTACAGCGGAAATAGCACACGAATTCTGATCGCCGCGGTGCTCTTCAGCTTTAATACGCTCAACCTCCTGTGGTTCGCGGCGGCGCTTCGTACTACGCTCGCGGATGCAGGAAAGGATGGCTGGGGCGCAGCGGCGACCGCATCAAGCACTGCATTCGGAGCTATGTTCCTACTTCTTGTCTCGGTGAGCGCGACCCTCGCGTACTCGATCGCCAATTCCGGAAACGGTGCTCTTACTTCTGGACTGAATGACTTCACCTGGGTCGCCGTCGTCTTGAGTTCATTTCCGCGTGCCATGCTGATCATGGCCGGATCATTCGGACTCTGGCGGGCGGGTCTTATCTCGAACACGCTCTTCGCCGCAGGAGTTACAGCGATGGCACTAACCTTATTGGGAGCGACAACCTGGATGAGCGACGGATTCTGGGCACCCAGCGGAGCCTATTCACGGTTTGTTTCTCCGGTCATCGGTCTCGCGTGGGTCGCTGTTGCGAGTCAGATACTCTCGAGCAGGATCCAGGCTGCTCGGGCCGGATGGTGATAGAACTTTTCGATGATCGTAAAGAATAGGCAAGGCCTTCGGTGATTAAGTCACGTTAGGAAAATATAAGGAGCAAGAATATGTCAACCACAGGTACATCAACGAGCAATTCAAGCACTCTACTCGCGCCGACACAATTCCTTGAAGCGAACGGTGAAACATACGCATACCGTCGTTTCGGTCAGGGTCCGGGGCATCCATTACTGTTTCTTCAGCACTTCACGGGAACGCTCGATAACTGGGACTATGCCGTAACGGATCCGCTCGCAATGGGGCGGGAAGTCATTCTTTTCGACAACGCCGGCATCGGTCGATCGTCGGGCAAGGTGCCACAAACCATCGCCGGAATGGCCGAGCATGCTCTCGCGTTTGTCGACGGATTGGGTCTGAAAAATTTTGATGTTCTTGGATTCTCGCTTGGCGGAATGGTAGCGCTGCAGATGGTTCAAGATCGACCCGACATCTTTCGCCGAATGGTGCTGGTCGGTACGGCACCGAGAGGCGGCGAAGACATCATGCACCTCGAAAAACCCAAGCTTTCGAAACATCTTCAAGATCCGAGCCTACGAGGATACGAAATCTTGTCGAAGCTTTTCTTCACGGAGACCGGGACTAGCCAGAAGGCGGGAGAGGCCTTTGTTGAAAGACTTGTCGAGCGCAAGGAAGACCTCGATCCACCGGCTGGTCCGGAAGTAGCCGGAAACCAAATGGCAGCGTTTCGAGAATGGGACCAGTTTACAGGTGAGCGATTCGCAGACCTTTACAAAGTCCGACAGCCGACCCTGGTTGTAAATGGGGTCGGTGACGAGATGATCTCCGTATCGAATTCGTATCGGTTGGTTGAGGGCCTGCCGAATGCGGTGCTGCTTGTATATCCCGACGCGGGTCATGGATCACTTTTTCAATATCACTAATCGTTTGTGCGACACGCTACGGCATTTCTCGATTCTGAATCGGAAACGGCCGCGTATTGAAAGAGGTATCGAGGAAACTTTTGAACAGGCCTATTATCCCGACAATTTAGATCAATGAAATGATGAGGAGAATCATGTCATGACAAAGAAGTACTTTACAAGAAAATACCTTTTGCAAATCTCGCTCGTGTGCCTGGTCGCCATTTATCCAAGTGTCCGGGCTGCTCAATCATCGAAGGGGCCGGCGAAAGCAGCCGGCAAACCGGCAATCGTGCTCGTTCACGGAGCCTTTGCTGACGGAACAGGGTGGCACCGCGTGATAGCAATCCTCCAGCGCGACGGCTTCAAAAATGTGATCGCCGTCCAGAATCCTCTCTCCTCGTTTGCCACTGACGTGGAAACGACGAAGAGGGTGATCGCTGCTCAGCAAGGCCCCGTGGTAGTGGTGGGCCACTCGTACGGTGGTGCCGTCATCAGTGAGGCTGCTGCAGGCTATGCAAATGTGAAGGCCCTCGTTTACATCGCGGCCTTCGCTCCGGAGGTCGGAGAGCCGATCGGCGCGTTTGGGGAGAAATATCCGAATTCGCTGGGAGCCGCCCTTAGGCCCGATGCCGCTGGTTTTCTTTACATGGACAGAGGACAGTTTCACGACATTTTTGCCGGGGATCTGCCGGTTACCGAATCGGACGTCGCTGCGGCAACTCAGAAACCAATCATCGGCAGTGTCTTCGGAGTTGCGCCCACGCAAGCAGCATGGAAGACGATTCCGTCCTGGTATCTGGTAGCCACTGAGGATAAGGCTATCAACCCCGATCTGGAGCGCTTCTATGCCAAACGAATGGGTGCGAAAACGGTCGAGGTCAAGTCGAGCCATGTTGCGTTCCTCTCGCAACCGGCAAAGGTCGCTCAACTGATCGAAGAAGCTGCAAGAGCTTCGATGTCAATTAAAAAAGCACGAATTCAATAAAGGGGGCATTATGTCACAAACCGGAAGAGCGACGACCGCGGAACAGCTTGTTACTGAAAGCGATTATGTTCAGCTCAGTCGTCTTGTTATCGAGCATGGGTGGAGGGTAGACAATGGTCGAGCCGAGACGGTTCACGAACTTTACATAGACGACGGAGAACTTACGCTACCTAGCGGAACCCTTCGCGGACGGACGGAGATACGCGAATGGGGCCGTCAGATAGTCGATAACACGCCATGGCAAACGATCCGGCATGTCTGCGGGAACATGCGCTTCGTTTACGACGGCGACAATGCGGCCATCGGAACGACGGTACTGACAGTCTTCATGGTCGCGGGAGCGCAAGCCTCGACGACAGTCCCGTATAACGTGGGCGAAGATCACGACAGGTTCGTGCGCACCGAAGATGGGTGGAGGTTTGATTCGAGGCGTTGGGTCGAACTTTTCACGCGAGGTGACACGCTAAATCTGCCGTCATAAAACGACGTGAAAGGAACTAGAGCAAGGAGGACAATTATGAACAACAAAACGACGATCTTTATTACCGGCAGTTCGTCCGGGCTCGGACGAGCGGTGGCGAAGCTGTTTGCGGCGCAGAGGTGGAACGTTATCGCAACAATGCGCCGTCTTGAGAAAGAAACAGAACTCGACAATGTCGACGGCGTAACTAAGTATGCACTCGATGTGACCAACGCCGAGCAGGTCAAATCGGCCGCAGAGAAATTCGGAGCGACGACCGATGTCGTCCTCAATAACGCAGGTTACGGACTTGCCGGGCCACTAGAGGGTCTGACCGACGAGCAGATGCTGCGGGAATTTGACACTAACCTGATGGGCACAGTCCGCACAACACGGGCTTTTCTGCCGTATTTCAGGGAAAAGCGATCGGGACTCTTTATAAATACCGTATCGATCGGCGGGATCATCGCGCTGCCTTTCAACTCCTCATATATAGCCACGAAGTGGGCCACTGAGGGTTGGAGCGAGGCAATGAGCTTCGAGCTCGCCCCTTTCGGCATTGGCATAAAAACGGTGCTTCCCGGCGGAATGAACACGGATTTCTTCGGCTCGATGGAGATCGGACATCATCCGGCATACGAAGAACAGGCGAACCGGATACTCTCGGCATTTAAAGACCCACAAAATGTGGCAGGTTATTCCACACCGGAACAGATCGCCGAGGTCATCTACGAGGCGTCGACCGATGGTAAAGACCAGCTGATCTATGTCGCCGGAGACGATGCCAGGGAATGGTTTAGGTCGCGCCGCGAGATGGGCGATGAGGCCTTTCGCAAGGACTTGAGGAGCAGGTTTTTCCCAAGCTTGATGACTGCAGGTCATGGAACCTAACGAAATGGATGACCGCGTGGCTATAAGAGAACTGATCGACTCGTACGCTCACAGTGCGGATCGTCGCCTTTCCGAAAACCAGGCCGCACTCTTTACCGAAGACGCGGTACTAGACGTGTATCACGGCGATCCGGAAAAGACGAAACCGGTTCAAAGCCTTCGCGGCCGGCCTGAACTTGAAAAAGGATTCCGGGAAAGCTTGAGCAGGTATGACGTGACGATGCACTTCAACGGTCAAAGCATTCTTCGTATCGAAGGCGATCGCGCGACCGGTGAAACTTATTGCTTGGCACATCATTTCTGGAGTGAGGACGGTTGTCGAATGATTTTGGTAATGGGGATCCGTTATGAGGACCTATTCGTCCGTCGGGGAAAGCAATGGCTCTTCTCCGAACGAAAGCTCATCATCGATTGGACGGATAAGCGATCTTCCGATCCTTGAGAAACAGCGATCTCGAATACTTCATGAGGGAGAGACGGCATGGTTGAAGAAAAATACGATAGAAGACATTTTTTAGGGACCGCAGCGATCACTTTTATTGCTGCCCAGCTCGGAAGTGCGACCACAACGGCCCAACAGCCCACCGGCAATGCCGGCACGAGCACATCATTTGGCCCGTTGAAGCAGGTCGATGCAGGTGTTCTGAATGTCGGCTATGTAGAACAAGGGCCGGCTGATGGTCCGCCGGTTGTACTTCTGCATGGCTGGCCATATGACATTCATAGCTTTATGGAAGTTGCGCCTTTGCTTGTCGCAAAGGGCTATCGAGTAATTGTCCCATACTTGCGGGGCTACGGCACTACGCGTTTTCTTTCAGCCGATTCATTTCGCAATGGCGAGCCTGCAGCGGTCGCCACCGACCTCACCGCCCTTATGGACGCTCTTAAGATCAAAACGGCAATTCTTGCAGGTTTTGATTGGGGTGCGCGCACGGCAAATATACTTGCCGCACTCTGGCCCGAGCGGGTCAAAGCAACGGTTTCGGTAAGTGGCTACCTGATCGGCAATCCGGCGGCGGGCAAGATTCCGTTGCCGCCTTCGGATGAACTTCAATGGTGGTATCAATTCTATTTTGCGACCGAACGCGGCCGCGCGGGCTACGAGAAATACCGGCGTGAGTTTGCAAAGCTGATCTGGCAGACCGCCTCGCCGAAATGGAAGTTCGATGACGCTACGTTCGAAAGAAGCGCGGTCGCTTTCGACAATCCGGATCATGTAGCCATTACCATCCACAACTATCGGTGGCGTCTCGGGCTTGCTGACGGCGAGAAACAATATTACGAACTGGCAAAGAGGCTTGCGACAGGCCCGAGCATCAGTGTGCCCACCATCACTATGGAGGGCGACGCCAACGGTGCTCCGCATCTTGAACCGGCGGCCTATGCGAAGAAGTTCACCGGCAAATATTCGCACAAAACAATCAGTGGTGGGGTCGGACACAATCTGCCGCAGGAAGCTCCGAAGGCATTTGCCGACGCCATCATCGAAGTCGACGGATATTGAGAAGGAGAAGGGAATCGAAAATGAAGTGACTCGGTCCGGGAATCTATTGGAAGGAGAACTAAGAATGCATTCTTTGAGTTTATACCGCAAACAATTACGTCGTATTGCGGCTTCGATTACAACGATCGCTTTGAGCCTTGGTTTGATAAACGTGTCCAGCCACGCTCAGGGCAATGGATCCATGAATAAATACAAGGAGAAGACGATGACCAAAACAACTGCTACTCAACAGAGTAATGAACTGTCAGCTGACGAATCAATTCGCCCATTCAAGGTAAGTTTCTCCGATGCAGAACTCACCGATCTACGGAACAGGATAAAAGCAACGAGGTGGCCTGACCGCGAGCAGGTCAACGACGACACACAAGGCGTTCGTTTGGCTACTATGCATAAGCTCGCTGACTATTGGGCCAACAACTACGACTGGCGCAAGATCGAGACAAAAATCAATTCGTACCCAAACTTCGTAACCAATATCGACGGGCTTGACATTCATTTCATTCACGTCAAGTCGAAGGAAAAGAATGCAATGCCGCTCATAATAACTCATGGGTGGCCCGGCTCTATCATCGAGCAATTAAAAGTCATAGAGCCGCTGACGAATCCGACTGCATTTGGTGGAAAAGCCGAAGACGCTTTCGATGTCGTTATCCCTTCACTGCCCGGTTATGGATTTTCGGGTAAGCCGACCGCTCCCGGATGGAACCCGGTCAGTATTGCCAAGGCGTGGGCGACACTGATGCAACGCCTCGGCTACAAAAAGTACGTGGCGCAGGGCGGCGACTGGGGCAATGCTATTTCTGAGGTAATGGCTCTCCAACAGCCGCCGGGATTGCTCGGCATTCACACCAACATGGCTGCCACGGTTCCGCCGGATGTATCGAAAGCGCTTGCGATGGGGGGGCCTGCACCCTCGGGCCTGTCGCCCGATGAAAAACACGCGTGGGATCAGCTCGATGACTTCTATAAAAATGGATTGGGCTACGCTCTAGAAATGAACAATCGCCCTCAGACCTTGTACGGGATCGCCGATTCTCCGATCGGACTTGCGGCGTGGATACTTGACCACGACATTCGCAGCTACCGAATGATCGCTCGCTCTTTCGACGGTAAGCCGGAGGGGCTTACGCCGGATGATGTGCTCGACAATGTTACGCTCTATTGGCTGACAAACACCGCGATCTCCTCAGCGCGGCTTTACTGGGATACCCGGCATAATCTTCCTGCTGGCGGCTTCTTCGATGTGAGAGGTCTCAAGATACCGGTTGCCGTTAGCGCATTTGCTGAAGAGATCTACCAGGTCCCGAAGAGTTGGGCGGAAAAGGCTTATCCAAAACTCATCTTTTACAACAAGCACGACAAAGGCACTCATTTCGCGGCGTGGGAGCAGCCGGAGGCATTTGTCACAGATTTACGCGAGGCATTCAGATCTCTTCGATAGGAACCGAGATGCAGTTCACCGGAAAGTTGACCGACATAAAGAAGGGCTTCCAAGCTGCGTTAAACGAGGCAAAGATCAAGAATCTTCGGTTCCGCGATCTAAGTCACACCTTCGCGACGAGGATGGCAGACCTCGGAACGGACGCCTACACGCTCGTTGAAATAATGGGCCATGCCGACATCAAGACATCCATGATTTATGTCCATGCGTCAGCAGAAGCCGGTCGCAGAGCAGTAGAAAAACTCCATGCGAAACGGCATTTTGGTTACGTATTGGTCACGGAAACAAAAAAGGCGGGCGTAACGCCCGTCGTAAGTTGTTGAATCTATTGGTGGCGGGGGGGAGGATCGAACTCCCGACCTTGGGGTTATGAATCCTATGGACGG
>Ga0157372_10005181_pt1 | contig 13866 bp, 14 predicted proteins | sample C55metaG_FD_115307 | JGI IMG/M metagenome (GOLD analysis project Ga0157372, IMG submission 115307) | Corn rhizosphere microbial communities from Kellogg Biological Station, Michigan, USA - C5-5 metaG | ecosystem: Host-associated > Plants > Roots > Rhizosphere > Soil | place: USA: Michigan... | reverse complement strand
GCAGCCGTACTGATTAGTTACATACACGGTATAATTAATTGGCACGGGTGAATAGGTCCTGACAACCGAATCGGTATCATTGCTCAGGTAATCTGACGGCACCCACTGGAATTTCCGCCCTCCCGTAACCTGTAATGTTGTAGTATCCTCAGGACAAATTCCCGCATTAGGTGTTCCCGCTGCAAAATTGCCTGGATGAACTGTAATATTAATACTGTCAGACCCGGTACAACCTACAGCAGTACTGACAGTAAGCGATAATTTAGTATCAATATTACCGGTCAATATCGGATCAGACTGCGAAGCATTGTTCAGGTCAGTTCCCGGCGACCATTGATAACTGTAGTTGGTATACCAGGCAGGCTTCACTTTTGCTCTTAAATGCAAAGTATCCCACTGACATATTGCCGTATCCCGGCCTGCGTCAACAACGGGGATCGGCTCTACTCCCAGCGTGATGCTTCTTTTTACATCAGGGCATCCCGGGAAGCTGGCAGTCAGTGTATATGTCCGTGTTGTATCCGGCTGTATCAATGTTACTACGTTTGTATCGATAATAGACGGCGTTCCCGTGCCGATGGTTGGAAACCAGGAATAATTATATGCTGTATCTCCCACAGCAGCTATCGGCAGCGCCGTTCCGGCACATATTGTAGTATCGTGGCTTACCATTTCAAGCCTTAGGGTATCGAGAATATTCAATACAGCGCTATCAATTACAATTGGCGGCTGCGAAGGATTACAGCTTGGTGCATAGACCAGTATTTTTACCGTTTTCGCACCAGTTGCTGAAGTCAGTGCATTTATGTTTATCAGGCTTTTCTTTTGACCTACGCCTATTGTTACAGAATCCGGTATAAAACTATAATCCACTCCATTAATTGCAGTACCACCTATCTGAAAATGCACAACCAAAGGATTAGTTGTATTCGTTGTATCATTTCGGTAGATACTGAAAGTACCCGGAAAACACCCGCGAACACAATAAGGAACATTACCTGCTGTACTTAATCCACTTGAACTGATGGTAGCTGTTTTTGAAGAAAGACTGCCGGCTTTTAACCAAACCCCGGAGTCATAATATTCATCTGTTACATCAGCAATGATCAGACGAAGATGGTAGGTGCTGCACGGAATTACCTTTTGTATTGCAGTTAATACTTTAGTGAACCCATCATAAGTAGACCCTGTGCGCATTCCTGCATAATACATTCCAAATGGTGACCCGGTACCCATGCTACGACACAAAGCTGTACTTGCAGGTGTGTTTACCTTTAATGTATCTACAGTACTATTGATAGTTACAGGAATTGTAGTGTTAGGTATGATCGCCAGGTTTTTCGTCCCGGTTATATTAGGCCCTGTAATAAAAAAGCCAAAAACGTCATTGAACTGTGTGCATGAAAAGTCAGTATATTCCTCTGAAGCAAATACATAATCAAACTTGATCGTATCGCCTGCAGGCTTAAAATCGAACTCCAATGCACATGCATTTTTTGTGGTACCGCCAATATATGCATCCAGAAAAGCGTCACCACTTGCACCGTTATTTGTCGATATAAACTGGGATGTTGGCCCTGCTGCATCAGTTGATTTGCCGGTGCATAAAATAATACCGCTATCAATACCAATATTAGCAGGAGTTACGGCTGAAAATATTCCATTAGATGCATTGGGACAGGTAAGTAATGGATTAGTAACAGTTACACCTTTACCGGTAAGTTTTTGTACCAATAGAGCGGCTGTCTGGTTGGGGTTGATAGTAATGCTACTTTGCGACCAGGCGCCAGTTGAACATAAAAGCACTAAAACAGCCAGAATTAGTTGCCTAATTATGCTTTTTGATATTAATCGGGTCGGGTAAATGTTTCTTAGTGCCATAGCAGACTATATAAAAGACGTAATTGCTGCACAAATGGTTTGGCAGTTTTTACTATTTCATAAAAATAGCGCATTTCTAAATATTTCAAAACCAAAGCGGCCGAAATAGAAATTAAAGGCGGTCAGGAATTGAAAACCCCAATTCAAATTGTATTTTTAAACAGTTCATCATAGTTGTACCTTTGCAGCTCCTTTGCCAATATGGCCACTCAGAAAAAGACTAAAAAGAAAACGACGCCCCCTGCGCCAGTACCGCAGGCCTCGGCACTACCAAGAGAGATAAATAGAAAACGCCAGGTAAGGCTTGGCTTTGGTATATTTTTTCTCCTCACCGGTATATTTATTTGCTTCTCAATTATAAGCTACTGCTTTACATGGCAAATAGACCAGGACAAACTGCTATCCGGCGGCAATTTGTCGCATTTCGTATTTAAGGAAAATGCCCCGGTTGCCAACTGGGGTGGCCGCATGGGTGCAGCGCTTGCCCACCTGCTGGTATACCAGGGTGCCGGTCTTGCATCACTTGTTATTGGCCTTTGGATATTCGCCTTAGGACTCAATCTTATCTACGGCAAGCGTGTAGTTCCTTTGATGCGGTATCTGCGCTGGCTTTCAATATTGTTGCTGGTTGCAGCGCCTGTTATTGCATTCCTGGCGCCACGGACTTCATTCCCTTATGGCGGAGCACTTGGCAATGAGGCCATTACCTACCTGAACGGATTTATGGGCGTTGCAGGCACAGGCATGATACTGTTTGCCGCAGTATGCTTTGTCATATTTGTTGTTTTTGCATTGGACATACGCCCTCTATTACGTCGTGCTAAGCGCACAGCTAAAGATGTGGCTGCTGCTATAGTGCCTGCCCCGGTCGCCATCAATGAATTGGAAGCAAAAGAGGAACCGGTTATCGAAAAGAGAACCGTAGAGCCCTTAGCGCCTTTTTTGGTAGACAAGGAAACAGGTGAAGTTTTTGACCAAAACATTCACCTAAATGAAAAGCCGGTACAAACCAATGCATTAAAGGATGAACCTGTGCTTGATAGTATTGACGTGGCCCTTGAAGACGAGGAAATGTTTGATAATGCCGCAGAAGACGAGGAAGAGGCGTTGCAGGCTATGCAATTAAATATTCCTCCGGTGGAAGAAGTGAAACCGGCAAAAAATGAGGATCTCGAGCTTTCATTTGAAGTGGTAAAGCAGGAAGATGAGCCGACAATTTCGCACGGCGCACATATCAGCCTTGAGGATAATGAACCTTACGCGCCTGAACTGGACCTGCCTAACTATAAATTTCCAACACTTGATCTGTTAGAGGATCGTTCGCAGGAAACAATAACACTCGATAAAGAAGAACTGGAGAAAAATAAAAACCAGATCATCGCGACCTTACGTAGCTTCGGCATTGAGATTCAGCGCATCAGCGCTACCGTGGGACCTACTGTTACCTTGTACGAAATAGTACCGGCGGAAGGCGTGCGAATCTCCAAGATCCGCAACCTGGAAGATGACATAGCGCTGAACCTTGCTGCGCTTGGTATACGTATCATAGCGCCTATTCCTGGCCGTGGAACCATTGGTATTGAAGTACCAAATGCTAATAAACAGATCGTATCCATGCGTGCGATACTGGCAAGCGAGAAGTTTGCAAACTCAAAAATGAGCTTGCCAATAGCATTGGGTAAAAAGATAGACAACGAAAACTACATTGTAGACCTTGCAACTATGCCGCACTTGCTGATGGCGGGCGCTACGGGACAAGGTAAATCGGTTGGTATCAATGCTATACTTGTTTCCCTGCTTTACAAAAAGCATCCATCACAACTGAAGTTTGTGATGGTGGATCCTAAAAAAGTAGAGCTATCCATTTACAGGACTATCGAAAAACACTTCCTTGCAAAATTACCGAATGAAGAAGAGGCGATCATAACAGATACAAAAAAGGTTATTTACACGCTGAATGCCTTGTGTATAGAGATGGATAACCGTTATGAATTGCTGAAAGAGGTTGGTGCAAGAAATATTAAAGAGTACAACGAGAAATTCATCAACCGGAAACTAAACCCTGAAAAGGGACATAAGTACTTGCCATTCATTGTATTGGTAATTGATGAGTTTGCAGACCTGATAATGACGGCTGGTAAAGAAGTAGAAATGCCGGTAGCACGCCTGGCACAGTTGGCGCGCGCAGTAGGTATTCACCTCATTATTGCCACACAGCGCCCATCAGTAAATGTGATCACCGGTACTATCAAGGCCAACTTCCCCGGGCGTATTGCCTTTAAAGTTTCGGCCAAGGTCGATTCCCGTACTATCCTGGATGCAGGGGGTGCGGAGCAATTAATAGGCCGTGGTGATATGCTGGTATCTCATGGTAATGAACTAATGCGCCTGCAATGTGCGTTTGTTGATACGCCGGAGGTAGAAAATATTGTCAACTTTATTGGTAAGCAACGTGGATATCCTTCAGCATTCGAACTGCCTGAATATGAAGGTGAAGACGGCGATAATGATAAGATCGTCGACTTAACCAACCGCGATAAACTGTTTGAAGATTGTGCGCGTATTGTAGTGCAAACACAAAATGGCTCTACCTCTAATCTGCAACGCCGCCTGAACCTGGGCTACAACCGCGCAGGCCGTATAATGGACCAGTTGGAGGCATCCGGAATTGTTGGCCCATCTATGGGCAGCAAGCCACGGGACGTTTTATTTAAAACCGAGGCGGAGCTGGAACAGTTTTTTAACAATAATCTATTTTAAACGCAGGGCTGTTATATAAGTCAAAGAATATCAACAGTCACAAAATTTAATTGAGCATAAATTAAGAAAATGAAAAGACTACTAGGTTTAGGTTTGATCGCTCTTTCAATGCTGGCACAGCCGGCAATGGCACAGGAAACTAAGGCAAAAACTATTCTTGAGGAAATGAGTAAAAAGGTGAACAGCCTTAAATCTCTAAAAGCAAATTTTGCGCTGCACTTGAACAGCGGCAAAATGAAAGAAACTAAAAAAGGTACTTTCTTTATGAAAGGTCCTAAATACCGCGTATCGCTGGCGGGGCAGGAGATCATTTGCGACAATAAAACAGTTTGGACATATACCAAAGATGCAAATGAAGTGCAGATCAGCAAGTTTAATCCTAACGAGCAAACTATTTCCCCTACTAAACTATTCACCAACTTCTATGACAAAGAATATAATTACCGCTACGCAGGTAATGAGAAAGTGAATGGCAAGAATTGTGACATCATTGAACTAACACCGAACTCAAAAAACAAACAATTTAAAAAGGTGCAATTAGCAGTTGACAATTCGCGTACGATTGTTGGTGGTAAAGTTTGGGAAAAGAATGGCGGTGAGATCGATTACGATATAAGCGGCTATACACCAAACGCGAATGTAAGCGATGCAATGTTCACTTTCGATCCAAAGAAATATCCTGGCGTTGAAGTAATAGACTTACGATAATGTAGGGCCACTCACCCATTGTAAAAGCGGAACTAATGTTCCGCTTTTTTTATTTCTCCCAATGTGTCTTTTTAAGATAGTCATCCAGGCTCTTCATTTTATTTAACCAGTATTGTTCAAAGTAATTCATCCATTCTTTTACTTCATTGAAACCATCGGCATTCAGCTCGCAATAACGCTCCCTGCCCTGCTCTTTTATCATTATAAAACCCGCAAGCTCCAGTATTTTTATATGCTTCGATACAGCAGGCCTGCTGATATCAAAATTTTCTGCAATAGCATTAATGCTTTGCTTCTCTTTTGAAAGCATCATTAATATCTCCCTTCTGCTTGGGTCGGCCAATGCCTGGAAATAATCTGGCTTAGTGCTCATACAAATTGCTCTTTAACAACTTTATTCAAGCGTTTGTATATAGACTTCCAACCCATTTCCATCAGGTAGCTTGCAAAGTACATTTTGCCACCTTCAAATGGCCCGTGTACTAATTGCAGTTCTGTACCACCGTCCTTAGGCACTAATGTCCAGGTAACGGTTGTATCCAAATTATAAACGCCTTCGCTGGGCCCACCTTTAAATGAATACACCAGCTTTTCTAAGGGCACTACTTCCATTACTTCAAAATACATTTTACCATCCCAGTTCAAAGCTGGCCTTGGTGGTGATGTTTCCATCCATTTAAAACCTACCTCCGGCTTAAAGTCTTTCTTTATCAAACCGGCCCAGCTTTTCAATATTTCAGGATCAGTCAGGCATTTCCATATCGTGTCCACAGGATAAGGATAAAACCAATCTAACTTAATATACCGTTGCATAATATGTAACTTTTAGGTTACACAAAACAACGTGTAACTTCTTAGTTACGCAAATTTTTCTTTTAAAAAATAAGAATGCCCTGTATCAGTACGATACAGGGCATCTCTAAATAGAATATTATTCTTTAAGAAATACCGCTTACAGGCACATCTTTTGCAATTTTCTTAACCAATCCCTGTAACACATTGCCCGGGCCTACTTCTGTAAATTCCGTAGCGCCATTCTCTACCATTTTCTGCACTGTCTGTGTCCAGCGTACGGGTGATGTAAGCTGATCTATCAGGTTTTGTTTAATTACAGCCGGATCGATATAAGGATGCGCATCCACATTTTGATATACAGGGCATGTAGGATTATTGAAATGCGTATGGATGATCGCATCACGCAGCTCTTCTTTCGCCGGTTCCATTAAGGGAGAGTGAAATGCACCACCCACTTGTAATACCAGGGCGCGCTTAGCCCCTGCAGCTTTCATTTTTTCGCAAGCCTGCTGAATGCCATTGATACTACCGCTAATAACAAGCTGTCCGGGACAGTTATAATTCGCAGGTACTACTACCTCATCCGTAAATTCTTTACAAATCTCCTCCACTTTTGCATCTTCAAGCCCAAGCACTGCAGCCATGGTAGACGGGTTGATCTCACATGCACGCTGCATGGCCATCGCACGCTTCGCTACCAGCTTCAAGCCATCTTCAAAGGTTAGCACACGGTTTGCTACTAATGCTGAAAATTCACCCAGCGAATGGCCTGCAACCATATCGGGCTTAAGGCCCGGAGTGGTTTCAAACAAGATTACTGAATGCAGGAAAACTGCCGGCTGCGTAACCTTTGTTTGTTTCAGGTCCTCGTCTGTTCCGTTGAACATAATATCCGTGATACGGAAACCTAGTATCTCATTTGCCTGTTCAAAATATTCTTTAGCTAAAGTGTTTGTTTCGTATAGATTTTTACCCATGCCGGAAAACTGCGCTCCCTGACCTGGAAATATAAAAGCATGCTTCATAAGCTCAATTGTGCCGCGAAAATAAAGCCTATTCTATCAACGAGCAAACCCTTTGTGTAAACCTCTCTATAGCCTTATAAACAGTTTTTCACATATCATTCAGCGTTTATGCGGTATTTTTGCTTTATGAATTGGATTGATTTAACAGAAGAAGCTCAGCTTGAAACGATTAAGGAAGAGAGTAAATCACAGGTGGTAGTTATTTTTAAACACAGTACCCGTTGCAGTATAAGCGCTATGGCTAAAATCCGCCTGGAACGCAGTGAAGCGCCCGCAGATATCAAATTCTATTATCTAGACCTGATACGCTACCGCAATATTTCCAATAAGATAGCCGAGATGTTCCATGTACATCACGAATCTCCACAGATAATTATGCTTAAAAACGGTGAATGTGTGTATGACGAAAGCCACAATGGTATTGTAATGGCTGATATTGAAGAGCAGGCAAAAGTGGCATAGTATGCTTTTAGTATATTCGCCTTATGAAGTTCATCATAGAATTATCGCTTGCCTTAGCTTTTACACTTTGCTTTCTGAACGTGCAGGCAAATGAACCAGGCCCCGTGCAATTGCGCATTAAAAACAATAGCAATATAACGATCAAGAAGTTAGTGATCATTAACAGCGGCAGTGATTCATTTGTGTTCAGAAATGTAAAAGCTCATAAAATTTCAAAACGACAAACACTGAGCAGCCTTTGCTCCTGTTCTTATACTGTACTGATAACTTATTGCCGGGGTAACCATAACGAAACCACTGTACGTACAAGTTGTACAAACATTATGGAGTGCCATGACTTTTATGCGGGAAAAATGTTACTGAATATTAGTACAACTAAACTTCCAAAAGACCTCAAGCATTTCGATAGCAGCAATGCTGATACCGACATTAGCTTTAAGAAGGGTTAAATACGCTTATTCTTCCATTTACCGGTGCGCAGGTAAATAGTACTGGCAATAAACAGGCTGCTCCAATAAACAAATTCAGAGCCCCAGGCCCATTGCAGGGGCATTCTGTTATGTTCAATAACTATATAGCAATACACTAAATAGCAGCATACGCAGCTTACCTCTATTGCCAGGTTCACCACTGTATTACCCGTTCCCATTACGCCATTAAATAAAACCGTAGATAGCGACATAACCAGGGTCGCGGTTACAATTACCCGTAAGCTTGGAATGGCCAGCGCTATAAGTGAAGGATCATCCCTATACAGCGCTAGGAAAGGATGAGCGAATAATAGCAGCAGCACACTAACGCTAAACGCAAAAATGAAGCTGAGCTTACATATTTTAAGTATCAATGCCGGTACTTCTCTTTGCTTGCCTTGCCCAATGATATTGCTCACCATTACATTACAAGTGGAAGCAAGCGCCCAGGTACCAATGCTCATAATGCCAAAAATGCTACGCAGTATTTGGGAGGCCGCTAACTGCTGTTGGCCAAGATGTTCCACAAATATGAAGAACACTTGCCAACCACCTATACTGAACATGAACTGCACAATAAGCGGAGCAGCTACTTTCAATGAACGCTGTGAAAGGGCAAGATCAAAATTGAAATTGGAGCGTACAGGATACTTATTATAGATCCGTTTAAAATAAAAAATGCCCGCCATTACTGCACAAAATGAGAACTCGGCTATAATAGAGGCTACAGCCGCACCTTCCAGCCCCATTTTTGGCAAGCCACCATGCCCGAATATCAACAGGTAATCGAACACAATATTCATAATTGTGCTGACAATAGAACCATGTACTAAGTATCTTGACTGGTGCGTAGCTATGTAAAAGGCATTAAACAACTGCGTAAGCATCAGGAAAGGCAGTCCCCATACACGGATATATAAATAATCGACACTTAAAAAGATATGATCGCTGCCATGCAGGCTCAGCCCAAATATCAACGGCGCCAGCCATAGTGACACCATCATCAGCAATAATGCAAAGCCCAGCGACAACATGATACCATTAGTAAAAGTGCGAGCCAGCCCCGCATTGTCTTGCTCTCCCGCCCTTCGTGCCATCTGCACCTGTATACCACTGCTTAGCCCATAACCGATCATAGAAAGGATCAAATAGTAAACACCTGTAATGCCGTTAACCCCCAGCTCGCGCTCTCCCAGTCTGCCCAGGAAAGCAGTGTTGGTGAGAAAACTGATCTGCGGGATCAGTAGCGCAAATGAAATGGGCGCTGCCAGTCTGATGATACTTTTATTACTTACCGATACTTTCACTATAATCTGTCTGTATAAATCGCTTAAATACTGCGCCAATAGTGGCTTATCTTATCTTTGCAACCTGCGGTCGCTGAAAAGTGTCGCAAATTTATTCTATAATTGTGTGCTTTCTATGACTGATTTGACAACAAGTAGTACAAATAAAGTTTATATAGCCAATAACGATAGCGCACTGATCGCCGGCGTAACAAAAGCAGTTTGCGTATTGACACCCGGAAGTCTTGCTATCGCTGGATTCAATAGCAAAAATGAGCTGATCGTTATCGATCAATATGATAATGACAGCGGCAAGTGGAATAACGATTTCCTGGAAAATAAATTTCAAAATAAATCGCTGGAAAATCTCCTGCGCTCTTGTACTGCGACATTTATTACCAATGATAAATCGCTGGTAGTGCCTAAAGCTTTATACAACGAAAGTGAAGCTGTAAAATGGATGAACCAGTTCGACCTTATTACGAAAGATGAGGTCATCTATACGCATCCGCTTAAAGACAAGGCATATTATCTTTTTACCATACCGGCTGATGTAAGGGAATTATTAATAAAGTATTTGCCGAAAGCAAAAGTACTTCCCCTTGCAGCTTACCAGTTTCATAAACAGGCAAAGGCAGATGCATTTGTTGCCTGTTGCATAGCTAAAGAACTGGCCTACTTTACTGTTTATAAAAACAACAACCTGCAACTACACAAGATATTTAGTTATCAGAATGCTGAGGACATCGCCTATGCAATTTCTCTTGCATGTAAAGAAGCCGGTTTTGATGCTAACAGTGCAACGCTTGAATTTGCAATAACAGATAAAGACCTGCAAAATGTAGTAGTGCAGCTTACCCAATATTTCCCCGATCTGTATTGGGGATTGGATAATGCAGACTGGACCAGCAATATTTATTTAATGCAATTACTGAACACATGCGCATAGTAGGTGGTGAATTTAGCGGAAGGAGATTTAGTCCGCCTACCAACACACCGGCACGACCCACTACCGATGTGGCTAAGGAAGGTCTGTTCAATATACTGGAGAACATGATAGATATTGAAGGCATTAAAACCTGTGATATTTTTGGTGGCACAGGCAGTATCAGCTACGAATTAGCTTCACGCGGCGCAGCAGATCTTACATTGATCGAGCGGGATAATGGCAATATCCAGTTTATTAAAAAAACAGCTAAAGAGTTAGGAATTGAAGACAAACTAACGATCATACGCGGGGATGTATTCAAGTTCATGAAGCAATCGATAGACCAGTATGACTTCATTTTCGCAGGACCTCCTTATGCGCTGCAGAATATAGATGATATCCCTATGCTCGTTTTCGAAAAGAAGATGTTGAAACCGGGAGGAATATTTGTGCATGAGCACACCCCACGCAACGATTACCAGAAACATCCATACTTTTTACGAATGAAGAATTATGGAACCACCGTTTTTACTTTTTTCAAACAACCTGAATAATTTATATGGAACGCATTTGCTTGTTTCCCGGCACATTTGATCCTATCACAAAAGGGCATGTTGATGTGGTAAAACGCTCTGTGTCGTTGTTTGATAAGCTGGTAATAGGCATTGGGATCAATTCATCAAAACAGCCCATGTTTACGGTGGAGCAGAGAGTAGAATGGATAGGCAATATTTTCAAAAATGATCCGCGCGTGGAAGTGGTTGGCTACACCGGCCTTACAGTAGATTATTGCCAGAAAATAAATGCGCGTTACATACTCAGGGGCATTCGCTACGTGAGCGATTTTGAATATGAAAAGGCAATAGCTGACATGAACCGTATGCTGGCACCGGAAATAGAAACACTATTCCTTACCTGCTCACCGGAATATTCAACCATCTCATCAACGCTTGTGCGCGATGTGATCCGCAATGGCGGAAACGTCACTCAATTTGTACCTGCTGAGGTGAAATTTTAAAATCCCCTGCGTTCCATAGCCTTAAAACGACTATAACGTTGTGTTTCCTTCTGCAATCTTTTGATGACCAGGAATATTACAAATCCGTCATCTATCCAGCCTATGAATGGTATAAAATCTGATATCAGGTCGAACGGGAAGAAAACATATAGGACACCAAATATGAAAATGATGTTGGATAGTACCGACATGCGGTAATGACCGTTCAGCACCTCACGCATCATTCGCCACAATGTCTTTCTATTTTGGAACAAGTGCACAGCGCCTTTTACATTGCGCACCTGCCGTGCTGAAGTAGATCTAAGCATCGACAAACCTTTCTTTGCTGTAAAATTACTGCAGTATACGTTTGGCGGCTGTTAAAGAAAATATTGGATAACGTTAAAGTATTTATGCAACCACATGCATTACAACCCACAAAGCGGTTGTGGATATAACCAACCATAACGCAATACCCTGTATAAAAGGTTTGAAACCAACTGCTTTAATGTTCTTGCGGGAAAGGCCTGCACCTATTAAGAAAAGTGTAAGTGTCAAACCTGTCTTGGCTATGGTAATAATATATGGAGTCACCGGATGTATAGCAGGTACATATGTATTAACACACATTGCAATTACAAACAATCCAATGAACCAGGGGATCTTGATCTTTTGAGTTGTATTCTTAAAAAATATAGCCGTGCCCAGCGTTACAGGAATAATCCACAAAGCGCGGGTGAGCTTTACGGTCGTTGCAACTTCCAGGGCATGCGCGCCATAACGGCTCGCAGCGCCTACTACAGAGCTGGTATCATGTATGGCTATAGCACTCCACATGCCAAATTGCCCCTGTGTAAGGTGTAATGCACGACCAATAGGAGGAAATACAAACAAGGCAATGGAGTTTAATATGAAGACGATACCTAGCGCGACGGAAATCTGCTCCTCACCTGCATTGATAACAGGCGCCACAGCGGCAATGGCGCTGCCACCACAAATAGCTGTACCGGATGATATAAGGTGCGATGTCTTTTTATCGATCTTAAGCAGGATACCGAGTATTGCCCCCAATGCCAATGTACCGAATATAGACGCTACCGTAAAAGCCAGTCCCTGCTTACCTGCTTTCATTGCCGTTTGCAGGTTCATACCAAAGCCAAGGCCTACAACGGATATTTGCAGCAAATAAGTAGTTAGCTTTTTATTATGTTTTAAATAAGGATGACCGACAAACTGGGCGATAATTAATCCTAATAGTAGTGCTACCGGTGGGGTTGCATAATCCGTAAGTGTTGTAAAAAAACCGGCAAGTGGTGTAGATGCAAACAGCATCCCTATAATAGGTGTAATGCAAAACACCACGCATGAAATGAAAATTGCTTTGCGGGCAGCATCATTTTTTATCATGCACGCAAAGATAATCTTATAATTATGTATTAATGTGATTTATGTTACTTCCAGTGGAAGCCTGCCTGTTGCAGTACCTCACGTATAGCATCGTAGGATTTGTATACGACCTGAGCTAGCCCTTCTTCGTTAACCCAGCGCGCTTCCTGTATATTTTCCTCCTTCTGCGGCATCAGTATATCATTAGATGTACCCTTCATCCTGTACCATGCGGTACACTTTAACAAATTCATACCATTTTGGGAGTATATATGATAAGTGTCACAGATTTTTCCGGTAACGTTCAAGTGCTGTAAACCAGTTTCTTCACTTACTTCCCGCACTGCACATTCCTCGATATTTTCACCCTCATCCAGCTTACCCTTTGGTAAATCCCACTTGCCCCGGCGGTATATCATTAACACGGCATTCTCTTCATTCACAACCACCCCACCACCTGCATCTATTGGCTTATACATACTATGCAGCTCTTTTTGCAGGGACTCGGTAGATATATCTTCAATAAGAGCGCCTATAGTCCCGGGCTTATCCAGATGCTGAAATGCCAGCCTGAAATTGCGGCTGAAAGCGCCCGTCAATGACAAATAACCTCCCGCTACAGGATGCTCAGCTTTATAAGCATCACTGCTATTCGTAAGGATAAGCGCCTTATTATTATAATATATTTTTTGTGTGAAGTTCATTGGTCATTTTTGTAAACTAGCCTATTTGACGTAGGTTTGAGCGGTTATGAGCACACAAAAACATTTCGCCGAAAAACTGCTGCAAATTAAGGCATTACAGATCAACCTGCAAAAGCCATACGTTTGGGCTTCGGGCTGGAACTCTCCTGTTTATTGCGACAACCGGAAGGTATTGTCTTACCCGCATGTAAGGGATTTTGTAAAGAGCGAGCTGGCTAATATGGTGCTGGAGCAGTTCCCGGATGCGGAAGTGATAGCCGGTGTAGCTACAGCAGGCATTGCGCATGGTGTAATGGCTGCCGACTTGCTAAAACTGCCATTTATATACGTGCGCAGCAAGCCGAAAGAACATGGCATGGGCAACCAGATAGAAGGTGTACTGGAAGCAGGCAAAAAAGTAGTGGTGATAGAAGACCTTATATCTACAGGCAAGAGCAGCCTGCAGGTAGTAGATGTAATACGTG
>Ga0157372_10005178_pt1 | contig 13869 bp, 15 predicted proteins | sample C55metaG_FD_115307 | JGI IMG/M metagenome (GOLD analysis project Ga0157372, IMG submission 115307) | Corn rhizosphere microbial communities from Kellogg Biological Station, Michigan, USA - C5-5 metaG | ecosystem: Host-associated > Plants > Roots > Rhizosphere > Soil | place: USA: Michigan... | reverse complement strand
CGTCGACGTGCGTCACGACCTCGCGCAACCGCGGGCGGGACGCGATGCCTATGCCGCCGGGCACATCCCGGGCGCGTTCTTCCTGCACCTCGACGATGACCTCTCGGGTCCCAGGCGCGCCGACGACGGCGCCTTTCGCGGACGTCATCCGCTGCCCGGCCGTGAAGCCTTCGCGCGCACCCTCGCCGCGCTCGGCCTGGGCGACGGGACGCTCCTCGTGGCGTACGACGAGGCTGACGGCATGTACGCCTCTCGGCTCTGGTGGATGTCGTTGTGGATCGGCCACGCACGTGCCGCAGTGCTCGATGGGGGCCTGCGCGCATGGCGCGAGGCGGGCCTGCCGCTCTCGACGGACGTTCCGCGTGCGAGGCCGGGAACGCTGACCTTGCGCGACGCGCTCGTGGAGACGATCGACGCGGCCGAGATCGAGCGCGCCCTCGGCACCTCGCGCCTGCGCGTGATCGACGCGCGCGCCGCCGAGCGCTACCGCGGCGACGTCGAGCCGCTGGATGCGAAGGCGGGGCATATTCCCGGCGCGGTGAACCGTCCGTTCAAGGCGAACGTCACGGCCGAGGGCCGCTTCCGGCCCGGGCCCGAGCTCGCGCGCGAGATGCAGCCGCTGGTGGCGCACGCGGCACCCCGCGATGTCGTGAGCCAGTGCGGTTCCGGCGTCACCGCCTGCCACAACATCCTCGCGATGGCGGTGGCGGGCCTGCCGCTGCCGCGCCTCTATGCCGGATCCTGGAGCGAATGGTCCTCGTCGCCGCACCGGCCCGTCGCGACGGGCGGAGCGCCGTGACGCCGCCGGACCCGTTTCTCGATGCGCTGCGAAATGTCGTCGGTGAGAGGGGCCTGCTCGCGGGACCGGGCACCGAGCCGTATGCGCGCGACTGGCGCGGGCAATATCCCGGCGTGGCACGCGCGGTCCTGCGGCCCGCCACGACCGCCGAGGTGAGCGCGGTCATGCGCCTCTGCGCAGAGCATCGCGTGGCCGTCGTGCCGCAGGGCGGCAATACGGGCCTCGTCGGCGGCTCGACGCCCGATGCCTCCGGACGCGAGGTCGTCCTCAACCTCGGCCGCATGAGCCGCGTGCGCGAGGTCGACCCGGTCGACAACACGATGACGGTGGAAGCCGGCGTGGTCCTCGCGCGCGTGCAGGACGAGGCGCGGCGACACGGCCGGCTCTTTCCGCTCTCGCTCGCGGCCGAGGGCAGCGCCACCATCGGCGGCAACCTCGCGACCAACGCGGGCGGCGAGCAGGTGCTGCGCTACGGCAACACGCGCGACCTCGTGCTCGGCATCGAGGTGGTGCTCGCCGACGGGCGCGTGCTCGACCTGCTCTCGGCGCTGCGCAAGGACAACACCGGCTACGACCTGCGCAACCTCTTCGTGGGTTCGGAAGGCACGCTCGGCATCATCACGGCCGCGACGCTCAAGCTCTTCGCGCCGCCCCATGAGCAGGTGACGCTCTGGGCAGCGCTCGGCGATGCGGACCACGCGGTGGCGCTCCTTGCATCGATGCGCGAACGGCTGGGCGAGCGCGTGACGGCTTTCGAGCTCCTTGCGCGCGAGGCGGTGGCGCAGGTCGAGCGCCACATCGAGGGGACGCACGTGCCGCTCGAGGCCGCTGCGCCCTGGTTCGTGCTGGCCGAGGTCTCGGACACGTCGCGCGACGCGGGCCTGCGCGCACGGGTGGAGGGCGCGCTCGCGGAAGCCTACGACGAGGGCCTCGTGCTGGACGTCGCGATCGCGTCCTCGGTCGCGCAGGCCGAGGCGATGTGGCACATCCGCGACCATGTGCCGGAAGCGCAGACTCGCGAGGGCGCGTCGATCAAGCACGACATCTCGGTGCCGGTCTCGCGCATCCCCGCGTTCATCGAGGCCGCGGGCGCGGAGCTCCTGCGCAGCTTCCCCGGGGTGCGCCTCGTGACCTTCGGCCACGTCGGCGACGGCAACCTGCACTACAACCTCACGCGCCCGGTGGATGGCGACGACGAGGCGTTCCTGGCGCTCGCGCCCGCGGTGCACGAGGTCGTCTACCGGCACGTCGCGGCGCTGCACGGCTCGATCTCCGCCGAGCACGGCATCGGCCGCGCCAAGCAGGGCGCCTTCGTGCGCTACAAGGATCCCGTGGCGCTCGACGTGATGCGCGCGGTGAAGCGGGTGCTCGATCCCGCGAACCTGCTCAACCCGGGCCGCGTGCTGCCTCCCGGCTAGCCCCTTCCGTTCGGCTCATGGCCGCAACGACGCTCGCCGCTGCACCTCCAACCGGCGTCCAGAACCAACAATCGTCGGAGGTTGCATGCACCAGGTCGCCCCTTCACGCGGCTCCGGCCTCAAGGCCGGCGCCAGCATCATCGGCATCGCCGTAATCGTCGGCTCCATCGCCGCCGCCGTGTACCTCGGCGCGCTGTGGCTCATCGCCGTGGCCATCATGGTGGGCCTCGGCCTGCTGGTCGGCTTCGTCGTGCGCAAGGAGGTTTGAGGCGGCGCACGCGTTCGGTACCATGGTGCCCGTGACCGACCTGTCCGCCGAAGGCACCGTCCGCGCGTTCTTCAACGCCCTCAACTCGCGCGACTTCGCGCGCGCGGCGGGCCCCATCGCGGAAGACTGCGAGTGGATGAGTGTCGCGACCGAGCGCGTGTTCCGCGGCCCGTCGGCGATCGTCGAGGGCTTGCGCGAATTCGCGAACGCCTTTCCGGACTGGGCCTGCGAGCTCGAGCGCGTGCATTGCCTGGGGGATATCGTGGTGGCGGAGTGGATCACGACGGGGACCTTTCGGCGGGACTTTCGCGGCAAGCCCGCGAACGGCCGCTCCTTCCGCCGGCGCGGCTGCGCGGTGGCCGACGTGAGGGGCGGCAAGATCGTGCGCTACCGCGACTACTACGATCGCGTGACGCTGTTGCGGCAGCTCGACCTGCTCGACCTGCTGTAGGCGCTCGCGCGTCGTCCCGGGACGACTGAGCGCACCGGCCTATGCCGCGGCCGAAACGGCGCCCGTCCGCACGTTGTCGGAACGATCATCGATCCACGGACACGGAGCTCACCATGAAGATCATCGCCATCGCGGCGGGAGCGCTCCTCGCGGCGCTCGCCACCGGCGCCTCGGCGCAGTACTACAACTACGGCGGGCGTTACGTGCAGGGCGACCAGGAATGCTGGAACCCGCACGCGGGGCACTTCGAGCGCGTGCGCCCCGGCGACGTGCAGAACGACCTCGACTTCTCGCGCTGCCGCATGGCCGGGAGCGCGTATGCCGAGCCGCTGCAGGCGCCGCCGGTCTACGCGCAGCCCGGCACCCCCGGCCCGGCGTACGCGCCCGGCTACGGCTGGTACGATCGCGGCGCCAACCCGTACGATCGCGGCGCCAACGCGTACGATCGCGGCTTGAGCGCGAACGACGAGTGCTGGAATCCGCACGCGGGGCACTTCGAGCGCGTGCGTCCCGGCGAGCGCCAGGACGACCTCGACTTCTCGCGTTGCCGCCCGCTGGGATACGGGTATCGTGGGCGCTGAGCGGCGCCTCCCGGGGAAAGCGGCGCCCGCGGGCGCCGCTTTTTTCTGGGGGAGGACGCCATGTTCGTCGGCCATTTCGGCCTGGGCCTCGCCGCGAAGCGAGCGGCGCCGGAGGTCTCGCTCGGCACGCTGATCCTCGCCTGCCAGCTCGCGGACATCCTGTGGCCCACGTTCGTGCTGCTCGGCATCGAGTCGTTCGAGATCCGGCCGGGCATCACCGCGGTCACGCCGCTCGACTTCACGCACTATCCGTGGTCGCACAGCCTCGTTGCCCTCATCGCGTGGGGCGTGATCTTCGCGCTCGCGTACCGCGTCGCGCGCCCGTCGGCACCCCGCACGACGCTGGCGGTGCTGGCGCTGCTGGTGGTGAGCCACTGGGTGCTCGACTTCGTCGTGCACCGGCCCGACCTGCCGCTCACTCCCTTCTCGAACGCGCGCTACGGGCTGGGATTGCGGAACTCCATGCCGGCGACGCTCGCCGTGGAGCTGCCGATCTTCGCGGCGGGAGTGGCGATCTACGCGACGACGACCGCCGCGCGCGACAGGATCGGCGCATGGGCGTGGTGGTCGCTCGTGGCGTTCCTGTCGATCGTGTATTTCATGAACCTGTTCGGGCCCCCGCCGCCGGGGATCGGCGCGGTCGCATGGGTCACCGAATCCGGGTGGCTGCTCGTGCTGTGGGGCTGGTGGATCGACCGCCATCGCGCGCCGCGTAAACTGGCGGCGCCATGACGCCGCCCATCAGCCGCTATCCCGTGCCGCAGGTCGCCGGCCTGCCCGAGGACATGCGCGCGCGCATCCTCGCCGTGCAGGAGAAGGCGGGCTTCGTGCCCAACGTCTTCCTCGTCCTCGCCCATCGTCCCGACGAGTTCCGCGCGTTCTTCGCGTACCACGATGCGCTCATGGACAAGCCGGGCAACCTCACCAAGGCCGAGCGCGAGATGATCGTGGTGGCGACCTCGGGCGCGAACCGCTGCCAGTACTGTGTCGTGGCACACGGCGCGATCCTGCGCGTGCGGGCGAAGAATCCGCTGCTCGCCGACCAGGTGGCGGTGAACTACCTCAAGGCCGACCTCACGCCGCGGCAGAAGGCGATGCTCGATTTCGCGATGAAGGTCGCGCAGCGCGCCGACGAGATCGGCGAGGCCGATTTCGGGCGCCTGCGCGAGCACGGCTACGACGACGAGGACGCCTGGGACATCGGCGCCATCGCCGCCTTCTTCGCGCTCTCCAACCGCATGGCGAACCTCACCGCCATGCGGCCGAACGACGAGTTCTACCTGCTCGGACGCTGAAACTTCTCGTTGAAGAACCGCTGCATCTCCTCCCACGAGCGCTTCGCGGCCTTCTCGTTGTAGGCGATGCCGGGAAGGTGGTAGCTGTCGGCGTCGGGGTTCGTGAACGCGTGCACCGCGTTGGCGTACGAGACCATGTACCAGTCGACCTTGGCGGCGTCGAGCGACTTGCGCACGGCATCGATCGTCTCGGGCTTCACGAAGCCGTCCTCGGCGCCGTGCAGGATCACGATCGAGGACCGGATCTGCTTCGCCTGCGTGTCGTCGGGCGGCGAGAGGCTGCCGTGGAAGCTCACGACGCCGTCGAGGGGCTCGCCGCTGTATGCGAGCTGCAGCACGGTGCCGCCGCCGAAGCAGAAGCCGATCGCGGCGAGGTGCTTCTTGTCGGTCTGCGGCTGGCGGCGAAGGATGTCCAGGCCGGCCTTCGAGCGCGCGGCGAGCAACCCCGGCGCCTGCACCGCGGCCGTCATCCAGGCCTGCGCTTCGTTCGCGTCGCGCGTGACCTTCGCGCCGCCGTACATGTCCGCGGCGAACGCGACATAGCCCATGCGCGCGAGCTGCTCGGCGCGATGCTTGATGTAGTCGTTGAGGCCCCACCACTCGTGCACCACGAGCACGCCCGGGCGCGGGCCGCTCTTCGCGTCGTCGTAAGCGAGGTAGCCCTGGAGCTTCTCGCCGCCCTGCTCGTAGTCGATCGTCCGGGTGACGATCTTCGCCTGCACCGCCATGGCGCCCAGCACCGCGGCCAGGAATAAAGCGAAACGACCGATGTTGCGGCTCATGGGAGCTCCACTGTGAGAACAGGGCGACGATTCTACGACAGGGATCTGTCCCCTGTCGTAGCTTCGACGTATCGCTTTACCGCGTGCGCGAAGACGGGCGCCACCGAGACGATGTGCAGCTTCGGCCAGTCGCGCTGGGTGGGAGCGATGGTGTCGGTGACGAAGATCGCGCCGATCGCCGGCAGGTCCAGGCGCTCGCGTGCCGGGCCGATGAAAAGCCCGTGCGTCGCGGCGATCACGATGTCCGGCTTCGCGCCCTTCCCGAGGAGCACCGCGACGGCCTGCGCGAGCGTCCCGCCGGTCGAGATCATGTCGTCGATGAGGAGGCACGAGCGCCCCGCGACGTCGCCCACCACGCGCACCGTCTCCACGCGATCCTCGGTGCGGCGCTTGTGCAGGACGACGACCTCGGCGCCGAGGCACTGGGCATAGCGCGCGGCGAGCACGGCGCGGCCCGCGTCCGGCGCCACCACCACGAAGTCGTGCGGCAGCCGCGGGCGCATCGCGGCGCAAAGCGATTCCATCGCGCTCAGGGAATCCACCGGCGCGCGGAAGAAGCCCTCGATCTGCGGCGTGTGCAGGTCCATGGTGACGACATGCGAGATGCCGACCGATTGCAGCAGGTCGGCCACGACGCGGCCCATGATCGGTTCCAGCTCGTTGTGGCGCTTGTCGGAGCGCGCATACCCGTAGTACGGAATGACCGCGGTGATGCGCCGCGCCACGCCGCGGCGGCAGGCATCCGCGAGCGCGAGGAGCTCGACGAGGTGGTCGTTCACCGGAGGCGCGGTGGGCTGCACCAGCACGACCTCGCGTCCGCAGACGGCCTCGTCGAGGCGCACCGAGCTCTCGCCGTCGGGAAACCGATCGATCGTGCAGCGGCCGGGGCGTACGCCGAGATGGCGTGCGATATCGGCGGCGAGCGCGGGGTTCGCGCGGCCGGAGAAGAGCGTGACGTCGTGGGCCAAGGTGGTTTCCGTTTGGGTATCGGACTTTTGCCCCGCGCGAGCGTTCCGCGCGGCGGCTGCGGGAGAGAATGCGGCCTTTTCCGGTCCATCCCCCTTCGACTCCCGAAAGGATACGCATGAGCGATTCGTACCGCGTGGCCCTGCTCGTCGGCAGCCTGCGCCGCGGCTCCCTCAACCGCATGATGGCGAACACCGCGCGCGAGGTCGCGCCCGCGAACCTCACGCTCGTCGACGTCGCGATCGGCGACCTGCCGCTCTACAACCAGGACCTCGACACCGACTCGCCGCCCGCCGCGTGGAAGCGGTTCCGCGACGAGGTGCGGCCGTGCGATGCCGTGCTCTTCGTCACCCCCGAGTACAACCGCAGCGTCCCCGGCCTTCTCAAGAACGCGATCGACGTGGGCTCGCGGCCCTACGGCCAGTCGGTCTGGGGCGGCAAGCCCGCGGCGGTGATGAGCGTGTCTCCCGGCGCGCTGGGCGCTTTCGGCGCCAACCAGCACATCCGCCAGAGCTTCGTCTTCCTCGACATGCCGATCCTGCAGCAGCCCGAGGCCTATATCGGCAACGCGGCGAAGATGTTCGACGACCAGGGCAGGATGACGAACGACGACACGCGCGAGTTCGTGCGCAAGTTCATGGCGGCGTTCGCGCAGTGGATCGCGAAGACGGCGCGAGCGCGCTAGCCGGACGAGGCCTACGCGGCCCTCGCGGCGGCAGCTTCAACCGCATGCATCACTTCCCACTCCCGGCCGGGGGCGCGTCCGCTTACGTGCGGCCCCCTTCCTTGCAATGCTTGTGCGAACGGCATTGCAGGAGGAGGAGACCCATGGAAGCGAAGACCCCGCTGTTCGTCGCGGCGGCGCTGCTGGCGCTGGCGCCGCTCGGTGCCTCGGCGATCGGCAAGAACGAGAAGGGCTGCCTCGTGGGCGGCGCGGTGGGCGGCGTCGGCGGCCACCTCATCGGCGGCCACGGGCTGCTGGGCGCGGCCGCGGGCTGCGGCGTGGGCGCGCTGGTCGCGAACGACCAGAAGAAGAAGGAGGGCGAGGCCAAGCGCCACGAGGACCAGGCGAAGGCCCAGGCCCGGCGCGAGCATCGCGAGCGCGTGGCGGCCGAGGAGCGCGCGCGCGAGCGCGAAGCGCGGTAGTCGCAAGCGGGCCGTCGACCGTCGACGGCTCGCCGCTTACTCGCGGAAGCTCACGAGGAGCGCATCGGCCGGCACGAGGTCGTTCTCGCGGAACGCCACGCGCTCGATCACGCCCTCGCGCGGGCTCGTGATCGTGTGCTCCATCTTCATCGCCTCGAGGATGAGGAGCGGCTGGCCTTTCGCCACCGCCTCGCCCGCATTCGCGAGCACCTTCACCACGCGACCCGGCATGAGCGAGGTCAGCCGCGCGTCCGGAAGCGCATCGGCCGGCTCGTAGTGGAACGGGTCCACCAGCTCGAGCTCGTGGCGTCCGCGCGGCGTGCTCACCGAGAATCGGCTTCCGAGCCGCGTCACGCGCGCGAAATAGGTCTCGTCGTCGAGCGCGATGGGCAGCCGGTCGCCGTCGCGCGCGCCGGCGCTCACGCGGTGGCGCTGGCCGCGCACCTCGACCATCGCGTGATCGGCGTGGGCATGGGCCACCAGGGCCGTGACCGCCCCGTCCGCCGCGCGCAGCTCCATGCGCCGCATCGGCGGCTGGTTCAGGCGCCATCCCTGGATGTCGTTCCAGGGTGAGGCGGACGCGGCCGACATGGCCGCGCGCTCGTCCAGGAAAGCCCACGCGGCGGCCCCGACGAGCGCCTCCAGCGGCACCTCGCTCGCGCCCGGCAGCAACTGCGCCTTGTGCCTTTCGATGAACGCGGTATCCGTCTCGCCCGCGAGGAAGGCGGGATGCGCCACCACGCGCTCGAGGAATGCGATGTTGGTGCGCACGCCGAGGATGTCGGTATCGGCCAGCGCATCCTGCATGCGCCGCGCCGCCTCGGGGCGATCGCTGCCCCATACGACGAGCTTCGCGATCATCGGGTCGTAGAAGACGCTCACCTCGTCGCCTTCGCGCACGCCCGTGTCGAGACGCACGACCTCCTCGATCTCGTGCGGCGTGCGCATCGCGCCGATGCGACCGGTCTCGGGCAGGAACTGGTTGGCCGGGTTCTCGGCGCAGATGCGCACCTCGATCCCGTGGCCGGCCGAGTGGATCTCGTCCTGCAGGAGCGGGAGCGGCTCCCCGGCGGCGACGCGCAGCTGCCACTCGACCAGGTCCTCGCCGGTGATCATCTCGGTCACCGGATGCTCCACCTGCAGGCGCGTATTCATCTCCATGAAGAAGAACTTCCGGTCCTCTCCCACGATGAATTCCACGGTGCCCGCGCCGCGATAGCCGATCGCGCGGGCGGCGGCGACGGCCGCATCCCCCATCGCATGACGCATGACGTCATCCACGAAAGGCGAGGGTGTCTCCTCGAGCACCTTCTGGTGGCGGCGCTGGATCGAGCACTCGCGCTCGAAGAGGTGCACGTAGTGCCCGTGGGTGTCGCCGAAGACCTGGAACTCGATGTGGTGCGGGCCCTGCACGAAGCGCTCGAGGAGCACCGCCTCGTCGCCGAACGCGTTCTTCGCCTCGCGCCGTGCCGCCGCGAGCTGCGCCTCGAACTCCGCGTCCTTCGTGACGAGCCGCATGCCCTTGCCGCCACCGCCGGCGACCGCCTTGATGAGGAGCGGAAAGCCGACCTTCTTCGCTTCCGCGCGCAGGAAGGCGCTGTCCTGGCCTTCGCCGTGGCAGCCGGGGACGACCGGCACGCCCGCCTTCTCCATGATCGCCTTCGCGCGATCCTTGAGGCCCATCTTCTCGATCGCCTCGGGCGTCGGGCCGATGAAGACGAGCCCCGCGGCTTCCACCGCGCGCGCGAAGTCCTCGTTCTCGGAGAGGAAGCCGTAGCCCGGGTGGATCGCCTCGGCGCCGCACGCGCGCGCGACCTCGATGATGCGGTCGCCGCGCAGGTACGAGTCAGCGGGCCTGGGATCCCCGATCATGTACGCCTCGTCGGCCATCTCCACGTGCAGCGCGTGGGCGTCGATCGAGGAGTGCACGGCGACGGTGCGGATGGCGAGGCGGCGGCAGGTGCGGATCACGCGGCATGCGATCTCGCCGCGGTTGGCGATGAGGATCTTCCCGAACATGGGCGGGATTCTAGCGCAGGGGTCGCCGGGGCTCAGGCGGCGAGCCGTTCGATCCAGGATCGCGTCGTGGCCGCCAGCCCTTCGAGCACGCGGGCATCGGTCGTTCCGCTGCTCGCCCGCACGTGGAACGAATGATCGGCATCCTCGATGCGCTCGAGCGTCGCGAGTTTTCCCAGGCCGCGCGCGGTCTGCTCGATGAGCGGCCACTCGGCGAGCGCGTCGCGCGTGCCTTGCAGGAAGAGCATCGGGATCCTCACGTCCGCCAGGTGCTTCGCGCGCTCGACCGACGGTTGCTTCGCCGGATGCAGCGGGAAGCCCACGAAGACCAGGCCGCGCACGCCTTCGAGCGGCTGCTTCGACTGCGCCTGCGAGGTCATGCGGGCGCCGAAGGATTTGCCGCCGGCGAAGAGCGGCAGTCCTGGTAGTCGTCGAGCGGCCTCCGCGACCGCGGCCTGCACTGCGGCGTGCGCCACGGCGGGCACATCCGGGCGCTTCGAGCCCTTCTCCATGTACGGGAACTGGTAGCGCAGCGTCGCGATGCGCTCTTGCGAGAGCGCGGCCGCGAGCGACGCCATGAAGGCATGGGTCATGCCGGCGCCGGCGCCGTGGGCGAGCACGAGGCACGCGCGAGCGCCGTCGGTGCCCTGCAGCAATGCGCAGACGCCGCTGTCGCCGCCGAGCGCGATGCGCAGTGGCTGGACGCCGTCGGTCATGCGATAGTGTGCGGCATGGGAAGGACCGGCATGCTCGCCATCGTAGCCTGCGCGACGTTCGCCGCGAACGCGCAGGAGTTCCGGCCCCATCCGCAGGCGCGCATCACGACCGCGCAGTGGCAGGCGTATTTCGACGAGGTGAAGGCGAAGCACCGGGCCACGGAGCAGCAGTTCCGCGCCGAGCACCTCGTGCTCTACAGCGACGCGAAGTCGCTCATGAGCTGGGCGTTCACGACTCCCGGCCACCCGGCGCATCCGGCGTGGGTCACGCGCCAGCCGGTCACCGACGGCAACCAGGTGAAGATCCGCCAGATCGGTTTCTATGCGGGCGACGAGGAAGCGTTCCGCAAGCTCTTCGCCACCTACCTCGTGCTCACCTCGAAGATGCAGGAAGGCAAGCCCTGATCTCGGTCGCGTCCGCCTAGGCCGTGGCGCCCGCGCCGGCCTTGTGGCGCAAGTCCTGCACGAGGCTCGCGTACTCGAGCACTTCCTGCTCGTGGGCCTCCTCGCGATAGGGCTCGGCGAGGCCGGCGGCATACCAGTCGGACATCCCGGGGAGCGCGAGCAGCCGCTGCGCGTACGCCCGGGCCGCGGGCGAGAGCTCGAAGCCGTAGGTCTGCCAGCGGAACGCCACGGGGCAGAAGAAAGCGTCCACGGCCGTGAACGGCTTGCCGGCGAGGAACGGGCCGCCGAAGCGCGCGAGGCCTTCGTTCCAGGCGGCGTCGATGCGTGCGATGTCCGTGCGCAGGGCCTCGGGCACCTGCCTGAGCTTCATGCGCGTGCCGACGGACATCGAGCACCACGTGCGCAGCGCGCCGTAGCCGCTGTGCATCTCCGCCGCGGCGCTGCGCGCCCAGGCGCGGGCGTCGTCATCCCGCGGCCAGACGCCCGGATGGCGCTCGGCGAGGTACTCGGCGATCGCGAGCGAATCCCACACGATGCGAGCGCCATCGTGGAGCACCGGCACGCGCCCGCTCGGGCTCTTCGCGTCGCCACCCTTGTCGAAGCTCGCGCCGAAGACGTGCAGCCGCTCGGTGAACGGGATGGCCAGCTCGCGCATGAGGATCCACGGGCGCAGCGACCAGGAGGAGTAGTTCTTGTTGCCGATGTGCAGGGTGTACATGGCTCGATCCTATGCCGCCCGCGCGCCGCGCTCAATCGAAAAAATGTCGCGTTGCATGTGAGAAACGCTCAGATCTGCGGCACTTCCGGCGGCACCTCGGGCGGTTGCGGCGGTGGCGGCACCCAAGAGGGCTTGCGCTTCTCGAGGAACGCGGCCACGCCTTCGCGCCCCTCGGGCGAGGCGCGCACCCGCGCGATGCGCTCGGCGGTGTCCTGGATCACGTCGCTCATCACGGGCCGGTGCGCGACCGCGCGGATGAGCTCCTTCGACTCGCGCTGCGCCGCCGGCCCGCAGGCGAGCAACGCCTCGATCACGTCGCCGATCCTGTCGTCGAGGTCGTCCGGCGTCGTGGCGAGGTCGTGCACGAGGCCGAGGCGCCACGCCTCGGCGGCGTCGAAGCGCTCGGCGGTGAGGAAGTAGCGCCGCGCGGCGCGCTCCCCGATCGCGGCGATGACATAGGGCGAGATCACCGCGGGGATGAGGCCCAGCTTCGCCTCGCTGAAGGAGAACGTAGCGCCCTGGAGCGCCACCGCGATGTCGCAGCACGCCACCAGCCCCACGCCGCCGCCGTAGGCCGCGCCGTGCACGCGCGCGACCGTGGGCTTGGCGAGGTGGGCGAGCGTGCGCATGAGCGCGCCGAGACCCATCGCGTCGCGCACGTTCTCCTCGCGCGAGAAGCCGGCCATGCGCTTCATCCAGCCCAGGTCGGCACCCGCGGAGAACGAGGCGCCAGCGCCGGAAAGCACGACGACGCGCACGCTCGCGTCCGCCTCCATGTCGCGCAGCGCCTCCGTGAGGCTCGCGATGAGCGCATCGTCGAACGCGTTGTGCCGCTCGGGGCGGTTGAGCGTGATGATGCCGATGGGGCCCTGGTGGTCGATGGCCAGCGAATCAGTCATAGGCGCTCGCGAAAAAAAACGCTAAACCGGGGACGCACCCCGATTTCATGAAACGACACGGCTCATGGCGCAGCCGTCGCGCTTGAATCGGGATCCGTTCCCTTACATCCTGAACACGCCGAACTTCGTCTCTTCGACCGGGGCGTTGGCGGTGACCGCGAGCGCGAGACCCAGCACGCGGCGCGTGTCGACTGGGTCGATCACGCCATCGTCCCACAGGCGGGCCGTGGCGTAGTACGGATGGCCCTGCCGCTCGTACTGCTCGCGGATCGGCGCCTTGAACTGCTCCTCCTCCTCGCGCGACCAGCGCCCGCCCTTGGCCTCGATCCCGTCGCGCTTCACCGTCGCGAGGACGGAGGCGGCCTGCTCGCCGCCCATCACCGAGATGCGCGCGTTCGGCCACGCCCAGAGGAAGCGCGGATTGAAGGCCCGGCCGCACATGCCGTAGTTGCCCGCGCCGAAGGAGCCGCCGAGGATCACGGTGAGCTTCGGCACCTGCGCGCACGAAACCGCCGTCACCATCTTGGCGCCATCCTTCGCGATGCCGCCGTGCTCGTACTTGCGTCCGACCATGAAGCCGGTGATGTTCTGGAGGAAGAGGAGCGGGATGCCGCGCTGGCAGCAGAGCTCGATGAAGTGCGCGCCCTTGAGCGCCGACTCCGAGAACAGGATGCCGTTGTTGGCGAGGATGCCCACGCGCTGCCCGTGGATCTGCGCGAAGCCGGTCACGAGCGTCGTGCCGTAGAGCGCCTTGAACTCGTGGAAGTCGCTGCCATCGACGAGCCGCGCGATGATCTCGCGCACGTCGAACGGCTGGCGCGGGTCGGCGGGGATGATGCCGTAGAGCTCCTCCGCCGGGTAGGCCGGGGTCAGACCACGGTCAACATCCGAAACGATCGTTTCGGATGTTGACCGTGGTCTGACCCCGGTCGTATTGCGGATCACTTCCCGGGCGATCGCGAGCGCATGCCGGTCGTCGTCGGCGAGGTGGTCGGTCACGCCCGACGTGCGCGAGTGCACATCTCCGCCGCCCAGCTCCTCGGCGCTCACGACCTCGCCCGTCGCCGCCTTCACGAGCGGCGGCCCGCCGAGGAAGATCGTGCCCTGTTCCTTCACGATGATCGACTCGTCGCACATCGCGGGCACGTAGGCGCCACCCGCCGTGCAGGAGCCCATGACCACCGCCACCTGCGGGATGCCGCGCGCGGAAAGGTTCGCCTGGTTGTAGAAGATGCGCCCGAAGTGCTCCTTGTCGGGAAAGACCTCGTCCTGCAGCGGCAGGAAGGCGCCGCCGGAATCGACCAGGTACACGCACGGCAGGCGGTTCTGCGCGGCGATCTCCTGCGCGCGCAGGTGCTTCTTCACCGTCATCGGGTAGTACGTGCCGCCCTTCACGGTCGCGTCGTTCG
>Ga0157372_10005176_pt1 | contig 13871 bp, 13 predicted proteins | sample C55metaG_FD_115307 | JGI IMG/M metagenome (GOLD analysis project Ga0157372, IMG submission 115307) | Corn rhizosphere microbial communities from Kellogg Biological Station, Michigan, USA - C5-5 metaG | ecosystem: Host-associated > Plants > Roots > Rhizosphere > Soil | place: USA: Michigan... | reverse complement strand
GTCTGACCCACGCGTACGCCAGCGACGTCGGTAATCGCGTTGAGCTTACCGGGCGCAAACACGCCTGGTTTAACACCGAGATCTCGTGCGCGAGCACGTGGCGCCTGAAGCGGTGTGGAGACAGCCGTCATGGTCAGAATCGCGATTCCGATGGGTGCGCCAAGTTGCATGAGACGGAAGGTGAGAGACTCTAGGACCGTACGCCAGGCAAGGTCAATCGGCAACCGTTGGCGCGACCCGGCCCCGCGCAAGTGCTTTTCCGACCCAGCCTCGACCCGTATCTTGGCTTGGTGCCTCTTCTCCCTCTCTACGGCCACGCCGCGCTGCGTAAACGGTTCAAGAATGCGCTCGCGCGCAACACACTGCCGGCGAGCCTTCTGCTCCAAGGACCGCGCGGGGTTGGCAAGCAGCAGCTCGCCTTGTGGCTCGCGCGCCTGCTTCTCTGCGAGGGCGCCGATCGAAGCGCCGCACCGTGTGGAGTTTGCAAGCCGTGCCGCATGGCGAACGAGCTTCACCTCCCCGATCTCCACTGGTTCTTCCCTCGCCCTCGGCTCAAGGATTCGGATCCGGACCCTGAGGACGTGCAGCAAGACATCGGCGAGGCGATCGCCGAGCGTCTACAGAATGGTGGAGTTTATGAGCCGCCGGGCGGCGATGAGGCGATCTTTGTTGCAACCGTGCGAACGATTGTGCACATGGCGGCGCTGGCGCCGGCGATGGGCCGGCGAAAGGTATTTGTCATCGGCGACGCCGAGCGAATGGTCGCGCAGGAAGGCTCGGACCAGGCGGCCAACGCGTTTCTGAAGCTGCTCGAGGAGCCGCCGTCGAACACGATGATCATCTTGACGTCGAGCGAGCCGGGCGCGTTGCTGCCAACCATTCGATCGCGCGTGGTGGCGGTGCGGGTTGCGCCGCTGTCGCTCGAGGATGTGCGGGCCTTTCTCGCCGATCCAACCGTCGCCAGTCGTCTCGACTTGGGCGAGTCCGACGCAACGAACGAGTTGTTGGAGTTGGCGGGAGGTGCTCCGGGCAGGCTCATCGCCCGTGACGCCTGGACTGCAGCATTGGGCCAGGCACGAAAACTTCTCGACGCGGCTACTTCACCCGACCGTGGGACGCGAATGCGGGCCGCGCTCGCCCAGGGCTCGAGCGGAGCACGCGGAAGGTTCAGCGACACTCTCGACGCGCTCACAGTCCTCGTCCATGAGCGGACGCGCGCTGCCGCGCGCAAAACCGACGACGATGCCGCGCTCGGCGCGGCCAAAGCGATGGACGCGATCGAAAAAGCCAAGGAGCTCGCGAGCGGCAATGTGAGCCCGCAACTCGTCACAGCGTCGCTGCTGCGCGAGATCGCGCCGCTCGTCCGATGACCCGTAAGAAAGGCTCGCTCACGCACGTGGCCGAGTCGGGCGAGGCGAGAATGGTCGACGTGTCCGCGAAGGCGGAGACGCGGCGAGTCGCGCGCGCCGGCGGAACGATTCGCATGCGGGCGGCGACGCTGGCGGCAATCCTGAACGCTCAGGTCAAGAAGGGTGACGTGCTGGGAACGGCGCGCATCGCCGGTGTAATGGCGGCGAAAAAGACAGCGGATCTCATTCCGCTATGCCATCCACTGATGCTGGACGACATCCAGATCGATCTCACCGCTGATGAATCGATTCCGGGATTGAAGGTCGAGGCGACCGTGAAGACCATGGGACGGACCGGCGTCGAGATGGAGGCGTTGACCGCGGTGTCGGTCGCGCTGCTGACGGTGTACGACATGGCGAAGGCACTCGATCGAGGCATGCAGATCTCCGATATATCGTTACTGGCGAAGTCAGGTGGACTTGGCGGGGATTATGCAAGACTGGATGAAGGGAGCTCAGGCGCTTAACGTGAGTCCAGCAGTACGAAGCAGTACAGCTGGACCGTAGTCAACCTGTTGCCAACAAAAAACTTATGCGCAACCTACGTGGGACGTACGTCCACCGTGGTGACGCGGCAAGGCGGCGGAGACGCATCAAGCAGATGCTCTTCGGTGCCGGTTCGATCGCCCTGACCGTTGTGGTCATCGCGAGCCGCAGAACCTCCACGGCGAACGCCGAGCCTGCGGTGACTGGGGACCGAGCATCGATCTTCTCGCTCGGAGACTCCCGGAAGCTGCGCCAGGAGCTCGAGTCAGCAAGAGGCGAACTGACGTTGGCGCGCGCTCAGTACGAGCGGGCCAGTAAGATCATCCAGTATTCGACCAAGTACGGCATCACGGCAGGCATGGCCGGCAAGGTGTTCGACGCGTCGCTCAGGGAGAGCATCGACCCGGAGCTCGCCTTCAGGCTCGTTCGGCTGGAGAGCGAGTTCAATGAGCATGCGATCAGCAAGGTTGGAGCGGTGGGGCTGACGCAGCTCATGCCGAGCACCGCGCGGCAGTACCAGAAAGGCGTGACGCGCGAGCAGTTGTTCAATGGAGAGACGAACCTTCGGGTCGGGTTCCGCTATCTGCGGACTCTGCTCGACATGTACAAGGGGAACGTCAATCTGGCGCTGTTGGCGTACAATCGAGGTGAGGACGCCGTTTGGCGGGACGTACGCGCCGGGGTCAACCCGGGCAATGGCTACGACCGCTCGGTGATGCGGGATTACAAAGGAAAGGGGCTGATGCAATAGTGCGTGCTGCGCAGGCACATTGCAGAGACTCGAAGACTAGTGGGCGCTGCGTTTCGCGGCGCTCACTTTCTTTTTGCTCTTCCCTTTGGACGCGGTTGACGCCTTCGACTTGCTCGCGGCGTGCACCACGAGGCTCTGCCCTGGGAAAATCAGCGGCCGGCGAAGCCCGTTGGACCGCATGAGAGCCGCCGTCGACGTGTGATACTTCTTGGCGATCGAGCCCAGCGTTTCGCCTGCCTTCACGACGTGCATGGTCGAATGCGAGCTGCCGTATCGCTCTATCGACGGATCCGGTACGGCGACGGCCGCCGCCGCAACCGCGGCGGTCGGAACGAGAACGGTCTGGCCGGGCGCGAGATTTCCGCTCTTGAGATGCTTGAGCTTGGGATTGAAGACCGCGATCTGGCGCGAGGCGATGCCAGCCTTTTTCGCGAGGGACGCGTCGTTGTCGCCCTTTTTCGCGACGACCGTCGACAGTGCCTTACGCGTATCCGCCGGCAGAGCCGCGAAGGCGACATCGAATCCGTCGGCGGACCCGACGGGCAGTCGAACGAAGAATGAGTCTTTGGGCGGCGTCATCCCGCGCAGCACTTGGGGATTCAACTCCTGGACTTTGGGAACGGAAATGCTCGCGGCCTGCGCGATCGCGGCGAGCGGTGTGCTTGGCCCGACGCGCACGGAGTCGTACGCGAACGGGGGCTCGGGTGTCAGCTTCATACCGTATCGCTCGGGCTCCTTGGCAATCAGCGCGGCGGCGATGAGCTGCGGGACATACTCACGCGTCTCGTTTCGCAAATAGTCCTTTCCGGCAAGCGCAAAAAAAAGGTCGTCGCCCGTGGTGCCGTCGAGATCGTCGGCGTATTTGCTCAATCCACGCGCCACGCGCCCGGGACCGCCGTTGTACGCCGCGGCCGCGAGATACAACGAGCCGAATTGTTCTTTGAGATCCTTGATGAACCGAACGGCCGCGCCGGTGGATTTGATCGGATCGCGCCGTTCGTCGACCCACCAATCCACTCGCATGCCCATGTCGCGAGCGGTTGACGTCATGAACTGCCACATGCCAACGGCGGCGGCTCGCGAGTATGCATTCGGGTCGAACCCGCTCTCGATCAACGCCAGATAGTACATGTCTTCTGGCAGACCGCCCTCGCGCATCTTGGCCCGAATCATCGGCTCGTAGCGCGATCCCCGATCGAGGCGCGATTCGATGTGCTCCTTGGCCGGGCCGGTGAACAGACGCAAATAGTGCTCGACGCGCTCCGTCGACTGATACGATCGGACTTCGATGTCCCACGAAGGAGCGGCGGCGGCGGAGTCGACGCTCGAGTCGACCGCGGCGACGACCGAGTCGCCGAAGACATCGGCCGCTCGGCGCTTGACGTCGTTCGCGCTGACGAGGACAGAATCTTTTGCGGATTGAGCAAGTGTCGTGTCTGACCGCATCGGCCACGTCGGCGCGTCGGTCGGCCGAGTTGGAGCGGCTTGCTGAGCAACTGGCGCCTGCGCCGACGTTGCAACGGGATTTCCGGAGGCCGGAACCGGGGCAAGACTCGGTGGCTGATGGCCGCCGTGAGAGCAGCCAGCCGCGAGAATGAGCGTCGCCGCGATGGGCAATAGATGAGTCTTCGCCACGTTTACTCTCCTGTCGGGCGCAGACTATCGCATCGAGAGATAATTGCCCAGTACCCGGTTTGTCGCATTGAGCACGGCCATGGCCGCGCCGCGGCGCGTGTCCGTCTCGGCCAGATAACATCCGACGAGTCGGGTGAGTCGCGCGTCTTCGCGGACCGAGACCGACACGATGAGCAGATTCGCGTCGAACGCACGAATGTGTTTGACGCCGAGCAGTTCCAGGTGAACGCCGCCCTTGGCGAAATCCTCGAGAGCGCGCAGCGCCGCTTCGGCGGCGACACGGAAATCGCCCAACGGACTCGATTGTCCGATGGCGCGACCGACATAGGTGACGTTATCCCACTCCAAAGCGACTTCGGCGGAGCATTGCCCCGAGGGCGTCCGCGCGAAGCTGAAATCGGCGAATCTGACACGCTCGCGCCGAGACCCCGCCGGAATGACTCCCGCTTCGTCCTCTGGGCGCTGTTGGTTCGAAAAAGACATGGTGTGATTAGCCTCTGCTGACCCAGACCCAGGAGCTTGGTCGCTCACCTGCTAAACGAGTGGATAATGCTGAAGGCAACACGAATCCGCTTGTAACGGCGATCACCGCAATCCATATTCGCGTCATGCTGACGTTTTCGGTGCCGGTTTCGCTCGCGGTGACGCTGCTGCTTGGCGTCAACGTTGGCGTCTCGGCAGGTCAAACTCGGTCCGATTCCCTCAAGACTAGTATCGAGCGACGGATCGCCGAGGTTAAGGGGGGAGTGGCCGGCGTCGCATTCCATGATCTGGGCACCGGCGATACGGTCTACGTCGACGCCGACGACAGCTTCCACGCCGCCAGCACGATGAAAGTGCCGGTGATGATCGAGTTGTTTCGGCGGATCGACGCCGGGGCGCTCGCCCTCGATCAAGGTATCCTCCTGGTCAATCAATTCGGGTCTATCGTCGACGGATCTTCATATAGTCTCGACGCGGGCGACGACTCCGATAGCTCCGCCTACGGCGCGGTTGGCAAACGCGTTCCCGTGCGCGAGTTGATCGATCGCATGATAACCAGATCGAGCAACCTGGCAACCAATGCGCTCATCGAGTTGGTTCGCGCGGACCACGCCAACGCCACGGCCCACGAGCTGGGCGCCAAGAACATCCACGTGCTGCGCGGCGTCGAAGACAACAAAGCTTTTCGCGCCGGGTTGAACAATACGACGACGGCGCGCGATCTAGCCGTGTTGCTGGAGGCGATCGAAAATGGGCGGGCGGCGTCGCGCGCAAGCTGCGACGCAATGCGGGACATTCTCCTTCGTCAAGAATTCAGCGCCGAGATCCCGGCCGGCCTACCGCCGGGCACGAAGGTCGCGCACAAAACCGGCTGGATCACCGGCGTGCTGCACGACGCCGCAATCATCTATCTACCGAATCGGAAGCCGTATGTCTTGGTCGTCCTCACGCGCGGAATCCCCGACGAAAAAGTCGCTCGGCAGCTGATCGTGGACATTTCACGTTTGGTTTACGAGCATGCCGTGACGAACCGCGTCGCATCGGTCCGATGATTGTCGCGGTCGGTACGGATCACGCCGGCTTCGCGCTCAAGCCGACGATTCTCGATGCGATTCGGAGCGCGGGACACGAGCCGCTCGATTGCGGCGCATTCGAGGTCGTTCCCGGCGACGATTATCCGGATTTCGCCGAACGCGTGGCGCGCGCCGTTCTGGACGGCCGGGCCGAACGCGGCGTGCTCCTCTGCGGAAGCGGCGTCGGCGCATCCGTGGCGGCGAACAAGTTCGTCGGAATTCGCTCCGCGCTCTGTCACGATACTTTTTCCGCTCATCAAGGCGTCGAGGACGATGAGATGAATGTCATAACGCTCGGCGCGCGTGTCATTGGACCGTCTCTCGCGGCCGAGCTCGTCGCGACATTCCTCCGCGCCAAGTTCTCAGGCGCCGAGCGCCATCGCCGGCGGCTCGACAAGATCAAGGCCTTCGAGTCGCAGGCACGTCGCTGATCGAGCTCGCGCGAACGCATCACGGCGCTGAGACGTAGCCATAGTGTCACCGTTCGGAGCAACCCACTGCCAGAGTCAACGAGCACCGATTCGCTAGACGGCGCGCATGCTGGTCTGCCTGTTACGCCGATGCTCGGCACTTGGTGGTGGGCGCCGTCCGCATTCGTGATTCTGTCTCTGTTGGCGCTTCTCGTTACGCCGATCGTCGTCGACGCCCGCGTTCGGGCCTTGCGTACGCGCTATACCGACGGCAGCGAACGTGCGCGCGTTCTCCTGAACGATCTCGAGGCGTCATTCGCCAGTCAGCTGTTGCTACGGAGCGGACCGAACGCGCCGGGCGACACGACGCTGCTCAACGCGCGCGCCCAACTCGAGGACGATGAGGCCGGCCTTCGTACGGCGACACGCGATCTCGGGCCGTCAGCCAACGCGCGACTCGATGACCTGAGTGCCCGCCTTCACCACTGGGACGCGTCGGCCCGCGACGGAGCCAACGCGTCGGCCAAAGGCGGCCTCGATCTTCTCGCTACAGCCGAGCAGCTCGACGCCGAGCTCACGACCATCTCCGCCAACGAGCGCGCGGAGATTCGGCGTCTCGAGCATCTCGATGTGGTGTACGCCGCGATACTCGCGCCAATCGCGCTCGTCGCCGTTGGCGCCGCCATGTGGTCAGGCCGACGCGTGCTACGTTTCGCGCGCGTCGCCGAGCGTGAGCGAGCACAGGTTGTCCGCGCCGCCGAAGCGCGCAGCGCACTCCTGCGCGGTGTCACGCACGACGTCAAGAATCCGCTCGGCGCGGCGGCGGGTTATGCGCAACTCCTCGAGGAATCCGTCGTCGGGCCACTGTCCGAGCCGCAGCTTGGAATGGTGCGGCGCATTCATCGCCTCGTCCGCATGTCGGTGCAAACAGTCAGCGATCTTCTCGAGCTCGCGCGCGCGGACGGGGGCGATCTGCCGGTCGAGTACGCGGAGGTGGACTTGGCGACGATCGTCGCCGACCTGGTCGAGGATCATCGCGGCATGGCGCAAGAGCATGGCCTTGCCTTGCGCGTGCAGACGGAGCCGACGCCGCTCGTCACTGATCCTCTCCGCGTTCAACAAGTGCTCGCGAACCTGTTGTCGAACGCGGTCAAGTACACGCCGCGCGACGGGTCAATCACCGTGCGAATCGTTCACGATGAGAAGTTCACGCAACGCAACGATCGCGTCGGGGTCGAGGTGCGTGACACGGGACCGGGCATACCCGCTGACCTGCGCGCGCGCGTATTCGACGAATTCTTTCGCGTTCGGGCCTCCGGTGTCTCTACGAACGGCAACGGACTCGGCCTCGCTATCAGCCGGCGCATCGCTCGCTTACTGGGCGGCGACGTCGTTCACGCTGACAATGATGGCGGCGGATCCATCTTCACGCTGTGGCTCCATCAACGAACTGAAAGCGGCCCAACCCGTCGGTGATTCGGATTTCGTCGTTCCGCGCGACATGGGGCGATAGATTCCCCGCATGGCATCCTCCGATCCAATTCCTCTTCTCGCGGATCTTCGCTCGCTCGCGACGCGCGGCCTCGCCGACGCGCTGGGCATCGAAGTGCTCGAGATCTCGCCCGGTCGCGTCGTCGCGACGATGCCGGTCGACGATCGCACCCGACAGCCGTTTGGGATCTTGCACGGTGGCGCATCCGTCGCCCTGGCGGAAACCGTCGCGTCGCTTGGCTCTGCCGCGAACGTCGACCGAGAGGAGTTCGCGGCTGTTGGTCTCGAGATCAACGCGAATCATCTCCGCGCCAAACGTGACGGTATGATCACGGCGACGGCCACGCCCGTGCACATTGGACGGACGACGCACGTGTGGGACGTGCGCATCGTCGATGAAGACGCGCGCCCTGTCTGCATCTCTCGCTGCACGATTGCGATTCGCCCGCGCAACTAGCATTGCGGGCGTTCGCCTCCATCAACTACTGCAGGGCCGATCGCGGATCGACGACCGTGGCGCGCCAGGCCGGAAGGTATGCCGCAAGCGTTGCCACCACCGCCATGAGCGTAGCGGCCGCGATCAACACGGTTGGCTCGAGTGGCTTCACATGAAACAACATCGCCGTGAGCAGCTTGGTCGAGAGCACCGCACCACCGACACCAATCACCAGTCCGGTCCCCGTCACGACTAGACCTTCGCGCAGCACCATGTGCCGAATCGTCGCCGCTTGCGCGCCGAGCGCCATGCGAATGCCGAATTCGCGAGTGCGCAACTTTACGCCGTAGGAGAGTACCCCGAACAGACCGAGCGCCGCCAAGCCGAGCGCGATCGCGGCAAAGCTCGTGAGCAAGCGCAGAACGAAGACGCGCTGCGCCGTTCCTCGTCCGATGACATCGGTCAACGGCGCGGGATGATAGACAACGAGCTGCGGATCGATTGCGGCGATCGTTCCGCGCACCGCAGACTCGGCCGCCGCCGGCGACCCGATCGTCGCAACGACCTGCGACAATGCCCAGTTTCTGTCCCCCGCGAACTGCGTATGTGCATGATAGATGTAGAAATCCGGCGCCCCTTCCGCGTTGATTGCCACGTCACTCACGACGCCGACGATCTCGCATTCTGGCCCGCCAGTTTTCAGTCGCTGCCCGATGGGATCGACTCCAGGATACATCGCGTCCGCGAAATTCTTGCTGACGACGACGCGATGCGGTGCCGCGGCATCGTCGCGCGCATCAAGCAGTCGCCCGCGAAGCAATCGCATCCCGACCGCGCGAAAATAGTCGCCCGAGACGACACGGTTTTCCGCGCCGCCTTTGATACCGCGTCGCGGATCGTTCGCGAACGGGCCACTGAGGACGACCACGCCCCACTGATTGTACGCGCCGGTCGCCGGCAGCTTCGAGATTCCACCCGCTGCTCGGACGCCTGGGAGCTGCTCGATCCGATGAGCAACTTCTTCGTACGTCCGCGCACGCGCCGCCGAATCGTATCGCGCATCGGGCAAGTTGAGCTGGAATGTCAGCACGTTCGCCGGCGATATCCCAAGATCGATCTCGCCGAGGTGTCGGACGCTCGCGATGAGCATTCCCGCACAAACGAGCAACACGAACGCCAATGCCACCTGCGCGACGACGAGACTCGATCGCAATCGTCCGCGAGCGATGTCGCTCGTGCTCGCGCGCGATTCTCCGCGCAGCGTCTCGTTCGGGTCCACGCGGCCAGCGCGCAGCGCGGGCAGCAATCCAAACCCAATGGCGCTCAACGTCGCAAGTCCGAGCGAGAACGCCAGAACACGAGGCTCGAGCGACAGCTGCGCGAGTCGTGGAATCGCGCCTCCAGCCAGTGCGACGATCGCCGACATCGCGACACGCGCGACGCCAATCGCGGCGACGTCGCCGGCGATCGCCAACACCACGCTCTCGGCGAGCAGCTGCCGCACCAATCTGGATCGCTCCGCACCGAGGGCAGCGCGCAACGCGAACTCGCGTTCGCGCTCCGAGCCGCGCACCAACAACAGATTCGCGAGGTTGACGCAGACGAGCAGGAGCACAACAAGCGCCGCACCGAACATCAACCGGAGTGCGAGGCTCGACTCGCCAACAATATCTTGCTTCAGCGGATACAGCGTCGCGCGAATGGTCTTCGCATCCGGGAACTGTTGCGCGAGCCGTCCGCTCAACGCGTCGAGCTCAGCCTGCGCTCGCTCGATCGACGTCTCGGGCCGCAGGCGGGCGATCACGCCCAAATAGTGGTTGTCGGCGTTGGTGGCATCGCGACCAGGTGCCGCGCTCATCGGGATCCATGCATCGACTCCCGATACAACGGGATCGTGAAACCCCTTGGGCATCACACCAATGACGACGTATGGCGCGCCGTTGATTGTGAGCGTCCGCCCAACCGCCGACGGATCGCTCGCAAAACGCTCGGCCCACAACGCGTGGCTCAGAAGCACGACGCGTGCGCCACGGTCAGCCTCGTTGCGGCCGGATGGCGATCGATCCGCATATTCTTCATCGCGCCGTTGGAACCCGCGACCGATCGCCGGCGGCACGCGTAGCACATCGAGGTAGTCAGCACCAACCTTCAGAAGCCGTACGCGCTCGACGCCGCCGGGCGTCACGATGTCGCCGCCCACCTCACCGTACGTCGAGATTGCCGCCGCCGCGGCGAAGGACCCCATGTGATCTCGATATTGCGCGTAGTGTACGGGCGTCACGAATCCACGACTCCCCGGTTCAGTGACGTCGTGCTGATAGAGCCGCACCAATTGCCCGGGTTGCGAGTACGGCAATGGCCGGAGCAGCACCGCATCGACCGCGCTAAACACGGCGGTCGTGCCTCCGATCCCAATCGCGAGCGTGAGAACCGCGACGACGGTGAAGCCCGGCGATCGCGCGAGTACGCGCACCGCGAACCCGACGTCGCCGACGCCATCTTCGATCAGTCGCGTCCCACGGGCGTCGCGCACGTCGTCTTTCACTCGCTCGATGCCGCCGAGCACGATGAGGCTCTCTCGACGTGCGTCCGCGTCGCTAGCGCCCGATCGACGCCGATAGTCCGCTTCCATTTCCAAGTGGAAGCGTAACTCTTCGGCCAGCTCGCGCTCCTCGGACCGCCGAAACACGAGCGCACGAAAGCGCTCGGCGACGTCGCTGATGATACTGAGAATGCTCATGGTTCCTCGGTCGCCCAACGCGGGACGGTGCGAACGTTCATGATGTCGTTGATTGCCGCGGACGCACGGTTCCACGCCGACTGCTCGGCGTTGAGTTGCGCTCGGCCCGCGGCCGTGAGCTCGTAGTAGCGCGCGCGGCGATTGTTCTCCGTGGTGCGCCAGCTCGTCTTCACCCACCCGCGTCGCTTCATGCGGACGAGCGCGGGATAGAGCGATCCCTGGGCGACGAGAAAGACATCGCGCGACATCGATTGGATGCGGTGGGCAATGCCCCACCCATGCATCGGCTCGAGGGCGAGCGTCTTCAAGACGAGCATCTCCAGGGTGCCCTGGAGCAATTCGGTGCGCGCGTCGGCCATCGGCATCCCTCCTTCAGGCAATCTGAAGGTAGGACACCGCGACTGTCAAATTGGTTGCGTCGCTCTTAATCGGCGCGTCGCGACCGCGGCGCGATCGCTGGGGTCGATTGCACTTGGCAAGCGTCGATTCGACCGGCAACTTGGCTCACGGCTCATGGTCCTGTTCGAGCCCGCCGCTGCGTTCCCTCTAACGACACTTCGCTCGTCTCGGCGCATCCCGAACTCCCCAAGGATTCTCGCGTGCTCATCCCACTCTTCATTGGACTGCGCTTGCTGGCGACGCCGGACAGCGTCGTCTACCCCATCTACAATCATGGACGTCCGGCCGGCAGCATGGTCGTGTGGCAATCGGCCGACTCCGTCCGTGTGCGATATATGTACACGGATCGCAACCGAGGCCTGCGGGCTGAAACGCGGTACCACATCGTCGGCGGTACCCCGGTCGGTATCGAGTTTCGTACCGTGCTGCCGAGTGGAGCATCGAGCGACCCGACAGCGCGCATCGAAGTGCTTGGAGATTCCGTGCGCCGCTGGTCTTCATCGAAGACCGTCACCATCAAGGCGGATCCCGGCGTCGACTATATGGTTTCGATCAACGGCATCACGACGCCGTTCGACGAAGTGCGAGTCGCGAAACGTCTTTTGCGTCAGCCGAAGCATACACTCAAACTACCGGGCGATTCCACACTCAGCCTCTCGGTCGAGCGCGAGCTCACCGTGCCCACGGCACACGGACACGAACGTGTTCGGCTGATATCGATTGCCACCAACACCGATTATTCGCCGGACTTGATTTGGCTCGACAGTCACGACGACTTGTTCGCGACTGACGTCAGTTGGTTTATGACCGTGAAGGGCGGAGCCGAGCCGGCTCTGCCGGCGCTGCGGAAAGTCGAGGTCGAAGTACGGGCGAGGCAGGCCGGGGCGCTCAATAAGCATTTGCTGAAACCTGTCGGCAGTGCACTCGTGATCAAGAACGGCAACCTGTTCGACAGCGATGGCGGTGTGATGCGCCCGCGAACGACCGTTGTCGTTCGCAACGACCGCATCATCGCTGTGGGTCCGGTAGATTCCGTGCCAATTCCCGCGGGAGCGACTGTCATAGATGCCAGCGGGAAAACGATCATGCCCGGCATGTGGGACATGCACGGCCACATGCAGGCGCAAAGCCAGTCGTCGAGCAGCCCAATGCAGCTGTCATTTGGCATCACGACGGTGCGCGACCTGGGCTCCGACCCTGACATCGCCGTCGCCAATCGCGATCGTGCAGCCGCGGGAATGATTGCCGCTCCGCGCGAGATTCTTTCCGGATTCATCGACGGCCCGGGTGCGTGGGCGGGCCCAACGCCGAACATCGTGCGAACCGAGGCCGAGGCGCGCGCGTTCGTCGCGCACTTCGACTCACTCGGCTACAAGCAGATCAAGTTGTACAATCTCGTGCATCCCGATCTCGTCCCGGCGTTCGCCGCTGAAGCGCATAGGCGCGGCATGCGTCTCAGCGGCCACATTCCGCGTGGCCTCAGTGTGCGCGCGGCAATTGAGCTCGGGTTCGACGAGGTGAATCACGCGGCATTTCTGTTCTCGACGTTCTATCAGGATTCGCTCTACATCCCGCGGATGCGCGCGTATTCGCTCGTCGCGACGACAGTGGCGCCGAACATCGATGTCGAAGGACCAGGGATGACCGATCTCATCGCGGACCTGGTACGCCATCATACAGTGATCGACGGAACGTTCGCGATCTGGGTCGTCGGATCGAACAATGGCATTGCGCAGGCCGTGGGCGCGGGCGCGTCAAGCGACGTCGCGAAGAGCGACGCGAATTACATGCGGCTACTTCGCCGGCTCTATGACGCCGGAGTAACGCTCGTTCCGGGCACCGACGATTGGGGCAGCATGACATTCGATTCTGAGCTCGAGCTGTATGAGAAAGTTGGCATTCCCGCACCCGTAGTGCTGCAAATTGCGACGATCGTTTCGGCGCGCGTGATGAAGGATGATCGAGATTATGGGAGCGTGGCGGTCGGAAAGGTGGCGGATCTCTTCATCGTCAACGGCACTCCATCCGAGCATGTGAGAGACGTCCGCAACGTCGAGCATGTCGTGCGCGGCGGCCGGCTGTACGACGCGGATGAGCTTCGCGCGGCGACGGGGCTACCGATGCTTCGGCGATAGACGCGATCTCGCCAGCATCGACGGTGCTCGTCCTCGCATGCCCTTTGCATGAGCCGGTGTGAGAGGTCTTCTATGAAAAGTCTCGTCTTGAGCGTCCCACAATTGGGCTTCGTCGTCGGCACTCGCATCGCGCTCGCGCTCGGTATCGGACTACTGATTTCTCGGCGGCTCAGCGAATCAAAGCGTCGCGTGGTCGGGAGGAGATTGGTGGCTATCGGCGCGCTTACGACAATTCCGGCTGCCGTGCTCGTGGCCCGAAGTCGTAAGCAAACTGGTATTTAGCAAACTGCTGCTGCGAAAACGTCGAGGCTTCGCTGTGCGTCTGAGGCCGAATGCGAATCGGTAGACGGATAGCTCCGTCGACTTAGTCGCCAGTGAGCTATTCATTCACGGCACGCCAACAACTCATTCGGCGACATTCAG
>Ga0157372_10005171_pt1 | contig 13876 bp, 7 predicted proteins | sample C55metaG_FD_115307 | JGI IMG/M metagenome (GOLD analysis project Ga0157372, IMG submission 115307) | Corn rhizosphere microbial communities from Kellogg Biological Station, Michigan, USA - C5-5 metaG | ecosystem: Host-associated > Plants > Roots > Rhizosphere > Soil | place: USA: Michigan... | reverse complement strand
TGGTTTGCTCAAAGCTGTAGATACATTGCCTTCAGTGAAGGAAAACTAAACATATTAAAGAAACCTGTGTCAGCAAATTCACATGTAAACGAAATGTTTATCACCTGCAGTCAATAAAAAATTAGCAGCATATTCCTGCACACGAACAACATCCTCTACTTCAGGATAATCTTTTTTTATAGCAACACCTAAAGGTGCCGGTGTTGTATGCCACGCCATTATCTTACCATTTACTTTATCGCGGTTGTTGGAAACGTAGATACGATTTGTTTTCTCATAAAAGCTGTCGTGGCTCAATTCATTTTGAATCCATAACAAAATAAGAATAGCACTTGCCATTCCGATAATCAGATCAATGATGTTTATAATGAATAAAATTTATTTTTCAATAAACCGCGCCAGATTGTTTTGAAATAATTTCTAAACATAGAAGCTCGTTTATGAAACGAAACCGGCGTATTAAAACTTGCCCATTCTAATTGCTGCAGTAAGGTTCGAAAATACAGATGACACTCCTAAGACTACTACTGTCACAGTAACGTGGGGCGCCACTTCCGGAAATGTTAATGTAAAAGCGTCGAATAATTGCGGTTCTTCTGCTGTGTCATTGAGTGTATCTGTACCTGCCAACCTTAGCAGTGAAACTTCTGCTAATGTTGCGGTTTCAACAATTGAAACGAAAAAACTGGAAGTCTTTCCTAATCCTGCAAAAGATATTGCAAACATTTCTTTTCAATCCCCTGAAGGAGGCAACTGCATCGTTAATATCACAGATATTTCCGGTAAAGCACTCCTTCAGAAACCTGTTACGATGGTACAGCGATTCAATAAAACTATGATTGACGTCGGGAACTTCCCTGCCGGATTATACATTGTTACATTAACAAAAAACGATGGTGAAAGAATGACGACAAAAATAACAAAACAGTAAACAGCAACCCCAATCCCTTAATTTGCCTGTCGTCGCACGACGACAGGTTTTTTTATTACACACTTTTAGCACCGCCTCACTTAATGCCCTGTTTCTTCAAATTCTGCAAATATTCAGAGGGTGAAATACCGAACTGCTTATGAAAATCTCTTGAAAAGTTGCTGTTTAAATTGTAGCCAACCATGTTAGCCACTTCATTGATTTTATATTTACCTTCTGCTAACAGTTCTGCTGCTTTTTTTAAGCGAGACAAGTTAATAAGTTCATTCGGTGTAAGATCAGAAAGCCCTTTTATTTTCCTGTAAAAACTTCCGCGGCTCATATTCATCATTCGGGATAGCGTATCAACATCAAGCTCTTTATCGGTGATACTGTTATCAATTATTTCCTGGAGTTCTTCCAAAAAATCTTTATCTGCCTTCGTAGAAGCGATGCCTTTTATATGTGCCAATGGTGAATGTGCATAATATTCTTTTACATGATTGCGGTTGTTCAGCAGGCTGTTGATTTGCGCAAGTAAATGTTCCATCACAAACGGCTTTTCTATGTATGCATCAGCGCCATTTTCTAAACCCTCTATTTTAGCCGTAATGGTGTTCTTCGCTGTTAATAATATAACGGGGATATGGCTATATTGAATAGCAGTTTTAATTTTTCTGCAAAGCTCAATACCATCCATGACAGGCATCATAATATCGCTGATGACAAGATGAATATTTTGTTCAGATAAAATTTCAAGTGCCTGCTGACCATCAACCGCTGTGTAGATATTATATGTTGAATGCAACTCCCTTTGCAAAAAACGGGCAATCTCGTTATTATCTTCTGCGATCAGGATGGAAGTATCATGGCATTGTTCCTGTATTGTTTCATCTTCACTTACAACTACGTTGCTTTCTATAGTTTCATATTCATCCAAATCAATTTCAACATCTTGATGCACAGGGATAGAGAGCAAAAAGAGATTAAAATTATTTACTGCCTGTTTCAATTCAAGCTTGCCTTTATGCAGCTCTGCGAGTGAACGTGATAAAGGCAATCCTATACCCGTTCCTGCAAGTTTTTCGGTCTCTTTTAAGCGATAAAATGGTTCAAAGATTTTATCTTTTAATTCGCTGGGGATGATGAAACCATCGTTTTTAAACTCAATATGAAACAAATTATCATCACTGTTAAATGGCAGTAATTTTATTGAGACCGATTGATCGGCATACTTAATCGCGTTGCTTAAAAGATTACTGATGATTTTTCGAAGCGCTTCCACGTCTACATACGCTAGTAATGTGATACGCGGAATTTCAAGTTTGAAGGTTAATTTTTTTTCTTCGGCAGCAGGTTTATACGTATTGAACATTTCCCGCAACAATTCATTAATATCTGTTTTTACAAAATTAAGCGTGTAATTATTCGCTTCTGCTTTGCGAAAATCAAGCAATTGGTTGGTAAGATGTATAAGCCGGTTTGTATTTTTTTCTATCATGACGAGATGCTCATGCAAATTTGCATCTTTTGAAAACGTTTTTAAAAGTTTTTCGACAGGCAACTTTATTAGTGTAAGCGGTGTTCGTATTTCGTGTGTGACGTTGATAAAAAACTCAATTTTTGCGTTGTGTACTTCGCGCTCCTTTTCGATTTCAAGTGTTTTAATGCGACGCTGATTTTTTTCACGCATGGCAATATGGTAATACCGGAAAATAACAAACCCGATTGCAAGTACTACCAATGTGTATAGAATATAAGCCCATGGGCTTGCCCACCATGGTGGTAAAATTTGAATACTTAATTCAGTGATTTTATTGTTCCAGATTTTATTGCCGTTGCTGCCCTTTATCATAAATGTATAATTGCCCGGCGGAAGTTTGGTATAATAAATTTTGCGATTGCTTTCAATTCTTGTCCAATCTTTATCAAGTCCGTCCATTTTATACAAATATGCATTTAGCGCAGGCATAGTATAACTCAGCGCAGCAGCTTCGATCGTAATGTTGGAGCTGTCGTATGGCAGTATAATTTTTTTTGTGCATTGAATAGATTGTTTTAATGCTGAATGTGCACTGTCAATTTTTAATTCGGTGTTATTTATTTGAATCCCGGTAATGTAAACAGGTGGTATTGTATTGTTTTCAACAAAGGCCGAGGGATTAAAACTTATCATGCCTTTCACGGTGCCAAAGAACAAGGTGCCGTCGTGAGCTTTAAATGCGGAGTTATAATTGAATTGTTCGCTTAGCAAACCGTTGCTGGTGTTGTATGTTTTGGTTTGATGTTTTTGCAAATTCAAACTTACCAAACCCTTTGATGTAGAAATCCAAAACGTTCCTTCATCATCCTCCAGCATTTTAAAAATCTGGTTATTCTGTAAAACGGGTTCATCAACATAACGAATAACTTTTTTTGAAACTGCATCCAGATAACATAAACCACTTTCAGTGCAAAACCAGAGATTTTGTTTACTGTCTTCAAATAAATTATTCACATAGTTATTGTTCAATGAATTTTCATTGGCTGAATCATATCTCAAATTTCCATGCAAACCGGTACGCTTGTTATAGTAATAAACACCATTGCCATAACTGCAAACCCACAATGTTCCACTCTCATCTTCATGTATAGCCTGCGCCTGGTGATTGAAAAAAGGCATCAACATAAAATTATCCTGCTGCCTGTTGTATTTGTACAATCCGGTCCATGTGCCTATTAAAATATCGCCTTCTCTGGTTTTATAAATGTTAACAATAAAATTGCTGCTTAAAGAATTTGGCCTATCACTTTTTTCATAATGACGAACCACTCGCTCTGTTCGCAAATCCATCACATCAAGCCCATGTTCATAAGTGCCGATCCACAATTCATTACCATCGCAAACCAAGCCATGCACATTTTGATAAGCTATGCTGCCGCTTTGTTTGCGGGGCATAAAATTTTTAAACAAGCCTGTTTTGGTGTCGAGCCTATTCAAACCCGCATCTTCGGTGCCTATCCATAAATTATTATTCTTGTCAGCGCATATTTCATGCACCAGGTTGCCGCTTAAACTATTTGTGCCAGGCAACGGAAAATATTTTTGAAACTGGCTAAGTTGTTTTGAATAATAATTAACGCCTCCAAAAAAAGTTCCCACCCAGGTGTTGCCTTCATTGTCTTTGCAAAAATCGGTTATCACATTATCGTTAATGGAATAAGGATCGGCATATTGTTTTTGTATATGCCGCCTTGTGTTGTTACTGAGATTTAAAATGTATAAACCATCTTCAGTTCCAAACCAGAAAACATCCGGTGATTGTTCAATAATTTTATGTACCTGTATATTATTCTGCCATGCTGTATTCTTAAAAACATTTGTAAGCTGTAATCTTTTTGTGTTCAGTAAAAGCACTTGCTGCAATGTCGCAATTAGAATAGTTGTGTCGGATACCGGGTAGAGAGTTTGAATAAAAACCGGCGCTGCATTTTTGTATAATTTGTTTATATCGTATCGGATAAAGCTATTCTTTGCAGCATCGTATTTTTTTACAACACCATTGGATGTGGCAACCCATACATTTCCTGTTGCTGAAACATTTAAAGCAACAGCGGGTGTTGTGCTATTATTACAGGGAGTAATGATGTTTGTGGTTTCATCCAGTTTATATAAAACCTGTTCAGCAATAATCCAAAGGTTATTTTTATTATCGCCACTTATGCTCCTTACTTCACCTTGTGGTATTTTATTGAACAAAGAAAATTTTTCGTTGAATGCGTCATATACATACAATCCTTTGTACGTGCCAACCCAAAGTCTTTGTTGCTTATCTTCAAACAAACTCAAAACAGAATTGCTACCGATGCTGTGGGCATCGTTATTATTGCTGCGAAAAATTTTAAAGCTTGTACCGTCAAACCGGTTTAAACCGTTGCGTGTACCAAACCACATAAAGCCTTTTGAATCCTGCGTAATTGACGTAATTGTATTGCTTGAAATACCGTCGCCTACCTGGTAATTGCGGAAGTAATAAGGTTGTGCAAAAGACAGAATGTTTGCATAACAAAACAGTAATATGACGAGCAATCTTTTTATCAACTTGACAATATCATTAGGAGTTCAAAAATAATCATTGCACTTTCATCATTGGATAGACTTTGAAAAGTTGACACAATTTGAAAACAAATTGAAACGCCCTGATAACTGCTTTAAATATTCAAGTTGTTTTTTTGCATTGATGATTGCAGCGATTTAAACCCTGACAAAAATTAACTGCTACGTCTTACACAAATTATTTAAAAGATTGCTTATGCGATTACCAAACAATTGCTTTTTAAAACATGGTGTTCTGTCGTTGTTACTGCTTGCCCCGGTAATGTTATTTGCACAAAGCAAAAAAATTTTTGGCGTAGTTACAGACAGTGCAGGCATAGGAATTCCTTCGGTAACAGTAACAGAAAAAGGTACAAGAAATTCCGCTGCTACAAACAGTGATGGCAGTTTTACGCTTAATGTCTCCAACAGTAATGCAACACTTGTTTTTTCTTCTGTTGGTTATGTTGCTAAGGAAGTTAATGTGAATGATGCAACTTCGATAAATGTTGTACTTATTACTTCTGTTGCCAATCTTGGTGATGTCGTTGTGGTGGGTTACGGGAGTGTAAAGAAGAAAGATTTAACGGGCGCTGTTGCCAGCATCAGTACAAAAAATTTTAATTCAATACCCATTGTAAATGCAGGCGAGGGCATTGAAGGCAGGGCTGCAGGTGTCCAGGTCATCGCTTCTGGCGCACCTGGCAGCAATGTTACATTCAGAATAAGAGGTACTGGAACAATTAATGATGCCAACCCTTTGATTGTAGTAGATGGTGTACCGACCGATGCACCGTTAAACAATATCAATCCAAACGATATTGCTTCTATTGATATTTTGAAAGATGCATCTGCATCTGCCATTTATGGTTCGCGTGGTGCAAACGGTGTTGTATTAATTACAACAAAAAAAGGTGCAAGCGGACAAGGACATTTGTCATTTGATTTTTATACAGGCTGGCAAAAAGCAACAAGCGTTGTGCAAATGTTGAATGCAAAACAATTTGCAGAATTAAATAATGAATTACTGTCAAACGGAAACCAAACAGCCAATCCTGATTTTGCAAATCCCGACACACTAGGTGCAGGCACAGATTGGTTAGGTGCACTGTTTCGTACGGCACCCGTGCAGCATTATTCTCTTGCTTACTCAGGTGGCTCTGATAAATACAATTACTATGTTTCAGGCAGCGTGCTCGATCAAGAGGGTATTGTCATCACAACCGCATACAAAAGATATACAGCTCAATTCAACAGCCAGGCAAAACCACTTTCATGGTTAACGTTTGGGAATAATCTTTCATTAAGCGCAGATAACAAGCCAAGTGGTTCTTATGATATACGAAGCGCAATGGCAGCGAATCCCGTTCAACCCATTTTTGCAAGTAATGGCAGCTATTCAAAAATCACAGGCAATCCTTTATGGTATGGTGATATCACCAATCAAATCGGTACCGCAAACATTAATACCAATGTTACAAAAGGCTACAATATTTTAGGAAATGTGTACGCAGAAGTTTCTATCTTACCATCACTCACGTTTAAAACAACTGCGGGCATACAAGCTCTGTTTTACGATAGCAAAAGCTGGGCGCCCGTTTATGATTTTGAACCTAATCCGCAAACGCAGGCTTATCTGGCTCAACAGTTCAATAAAAGCCTTACTTATTTGTGGGATAATTATTTTACTTACGATAAACTCTTCGGCACAGACCATCACTTAACGGTGCTTGCCGGCAGCAGTGCACAAAATAATCGTTACGATTTCATCAATGGCAACAAAACAAATTTTCCAAGTAATGTAACACAACAATTAAATGCAGGAACAGGAATTGCAAATGTTGGCGGTGATGCCGCAGAATGGGCGTTGCTTTCTTTTATGGGCAGGGTGAATTACTCGTATAAAGATAAATATCTCATTACCGCAACTGTACGTCGTGATGGTTCTTCCCGTTTTGGCGAGAACAATAAATACGGAACATTTCCATCTGCATCCGTTGCATGGCGTATTTCAAAAGAAGATTTCTTTCATGTCCCTTTCATCAACGATTTGAAATTGCGCGCAGGTTATGGTGTTACGGGTAATCAAAACATTGGCAACTATTCATTCGCTTCTAATCTCAGCATTGCGCAATACAACTTCAACAATAATTCGGTAACAATTGTATACCCGCTCGTTTTGCCGAATCCTGATGTGCAATGGGAACAAGTTGCGCAAAGCAATATCGGTTTGGATGCGACCATATTAAATAACCGCATTAATCTGAGCGTTGATGCATATTTAAGAACCACATCAAAAATGCTGGTGCCTGCTGTTGTGCCTGTTACAACCGGCTATTCAAGCACCAACGTGCCATCCGTTAACGCAGGGAGTTTGGAAAACAAAGGCATTGAGATTGGTATTTCAACTAGAAATTTTGTAGGGGCATTTTCATGGAACACAGATTTCAATATTTCATTCAATGAAAATAAAATCAAAAATCTAAACAGCAACACACCACTCTTCGTTGACAACTACGGCCTGAACGCAAATTTTGGAATTGATGCCGCCGGTCATCCTGCCAATGAATTTTATGGTTTTGTAACCGATGGCATTTTTCAGAGCCAAAAAGAAGTAGATATTCATGCAGTACAACAAGCCGGAACAACTTCATACAACAGCACTTCACCCGGCGATATCCGTTTTAAAGATTTAAACAGCGATGGTGTAATCAATGCTGATGACAGAACCTATATCGGTAATCCCAATCCAAAATTTATTTATGCGATGAATAACAACTTTAGTTATATGGGTTTTGATTTGAGTGTGTTCCTGCAAGGTGCATATGGTAATAAAATTTTTGATGCAAACAATATTTACCAGGAAGGCATGTCAACAGCGCAAAACCAGACTACACGTACCTTACAGCGCTGGGAAGGTGAAGGCACAAGCAATTACATGCCGCGGGCTGTTTACGGTGATCCGAATCAGAATGCAAGAGTCTCAAACAGGTTTATTGAGGATGGTTCCTACCTGCGTATAAAAAATTTAACGTTTGGTTACACATTGCCTCATCAATTAATAGAGCGTGCACATTTTTCTTCTATAAGAATTTATGTTTCATGTCAAAATCTTGCAACGTTTACAAAATACACTGGCTTCGACCCTGAAGTAGGTGCCAACGGAGTGGACTATAGCGTGTATCCTGTTACACGAACTTTTAGTGCTGGTATCAATTTGAACTTATAAGAAACCATCTGACAATACAACAAAAAACATACAGATGAAACTGATAAACTATATAATGCTTTGCGTGCTTATTCTTTCATTGGCAAGCTGCAAAAAATATTTGGATAAAGTGCCGCTTGATTCTATCAATACATCCAACTTTTTTCAAACTTCGGATGATGCAATCAATGCTGTTAACGCAGCATATCAGCCCATGCAAAGACCTAAGTTGTATAACCTGCGCATGTGGACATCTGATATAATGGCGGGCAATAGTGTGGTTGGCGCTGGTGGCGGAACAGATGGTATCGAAACCGTTGAAGAAGCGAACTTCACTACAGATCCAAGCAATACCGGTGTGCTGGATTTATGGCGCGGCCCCTGGCCCGGCATTCTTTCCTGCAATTTGGTAATTCAAAATGTGCCCAATGTAAACATGGATGAAAATCTGCGTAACCGCATTCTCGGCGAGGCAAAATTTTTAAGAGCAAATTACTATTTTATTTTGGTGAGATATTTTGGTGATGTGCCATTGATTACAAGGCCACAATCAACAGAAGACACCAACTATTATCCTTCTCGGGTTGACAAGCAGCAGATCTATAATTTGATTGTGCAGGACCTAAAAGATGCAATTGGGTTATTGCCCACCCGCGATACTTATACAGGTGCTGATGTGGGTCGTGCATCAAAAGGTTCGGCAGTTGGCTTACTTGCAAAAGTATATTTAACATTGGGTGACTATGCTGATGTGATTCCGCTGTGCCAGCAGGTTGCGTCAATGGGTTATTCATTAAATGCAAATTATGCAGACAATTTTGACCCTGCACATAAAAACGGACCAGAGTCTTTATTTGAGGTGCAATACAGCGGACAAACAACATACGGATTTTTTGATGACTTAAATCAGGCTTCATGGACAAGCACTTTTATGGGTCCGCGCAATACAACATTTGTTGGTGGTGCTTACGGATGGAATCAACCAACACAGGAATTTATTGATAGCTATGAACCGGGTGATAAAAGAAAAGACCAAACAATTTTATATCAGGGCTGCCCCGATTTTTATGGCAATGTTTATTCAAGCACTTATTCAACTACAGGTTATAATGTAAGAAAATTTTTAGTGCCGACATCTGTGTCACCTCAATACAACACAAGCAATGAAGATTTTCCAGTGTTACGCTATGCTGATGTATTGCTGATGGAAGCAGAAGCATTAAATGAAACAGGTAAAACTGCAGAAGCCCAGTTACCCGCATCTGATCCAAATGCAACATTAAATAAAGTGCGTGCAAGAGCAGGCCTGCCTGATGTGACAGGGCTAAACCAGGCGGCATTAAGAGAAAAGATTTTACATGAAAGGCGTATGGAACTTGCGTTTGAAGGCGACCGATGGTTTGATTTAATACGCGTTGATCATGAACAGTATGGTTTAAGTTTTCTTCACTCCATCGGTAAAACGAATGCTACCGAAAAAAATCTATTGTTGCCTATCCCGCAGGTTGAAATTGATGCAAATCCAAACCTTACACAAAACCCGGGCTATTAATCTTAAAAACTATTGCTATGCGCATATCATCATATGTTTCAAATAACAGATTTGTAAATTTTAAAACGAATTTATTTTTTACAGCATGTTCAATTGTTGCATTCAGTTTGCTTTTTGGTTGTAAAAAAACAGAAGATTTTACCCCAGTAGCCAACAATGCACCACTTGCAGTTACAGCATCTGCTTCATCACTTCAGTTAAACGAAGCAAGCAGAGATGTTACAGCACTAACATTAAACTGGACAACAGGAACCAACAACAAAACAAGCGCATCCATCACGTATGTTTTGCAGTTGGATAAAAAGGGAAATAATTTTTCTCATCCTGTCACTAACAACATTGGCAAAGCAATTTATTCTGTTAGTTATACAAATCGCAGTTTGAATGAATTACTCTCTGCAAATTGGTCTGCAACCGCAGATACAGCATTTGAGTTAGAAGCAAGAGTTTACACAATTGTTGGTGATGGAAATTTAAAGGGCGATACATCTGATGCCATTGCAATTTCTGTTACACCATACAAACCCGTCTCAAAAGTGTTATACATTATCGGCAGTGCAACTGCAACCGGGTGGGATGCAAATGCAGCAGATTCTTTAATAGCTGATCCGACTATTCCCGGCGAATTTCATTATTCAGGAACATTAACGCCGGGCGAATTTAAATTTATCACAACGCATGGTTCATTTTTGCCCTCGTATAATAAAGGCTCAGATTCAGCGCATTTATTTTATCGTACTGAAGACGAACAACCGGATGATAAATTCAACATCACGTTGCCACAAGTTTATACGATTGATGTAAATCTTATTTCACTAACGATAAATATTTCAAAAGCGCAAGCGCCTTTGTATTCACAGCTTTGGATTGTCGGTGATGCAACGCCCAATGGCTGGAACATTGATAATCCAAATAAAATGAGTGTTGACCTGTTCAATCCATACATATTTTATTACAATGAGAACTTAAATGCAGGTGAATTTAAAATACCAACTGCAACGGGTAATTGGGGTGGTGATTTTTATCGCCCGCTAACCAATCATCCGCCAATAACCGATACAGGCGCTGCGTTGGTTTTTGGCAATACCAATCCACCCGATAATAAATGGCAGATAACAACTGCAGGCGCTTATAAAATTTCATTAAACATACAATCTAACTCCATTCATATTGAACCTTTCACACCATACGCTGCTTTGTGGATGTTGGGCGATGCAACGCCTAATGGCTGGAATGATGATGACCCGACGCCAATGACCGCTACATCAGATCCGAATGTGTTTGTGTATGAAGGTCCACTTACCGTTGGTGAATTTAAAATTCCTGTTGCAATAAAAAATGGTTTTGCGGGACCATATTTCAGACCGATTAAAAACCATCCACCTATCAGCGATACTAATGCTCCATTTGTTGCACAGGGTGCAAACCAGGCGGATAAAGATGATTATAAATGGCAGATAACCGAAGCGGGAAATTATAAAGTAACAATTAACCAGCTATACGAGACAATATCTATTATAAAGGAATAAGAATGCATAAAATGATAATAAATTTTCTCAATTTCTTTGTATCGTGTTTTCTTTTGTTAAGCTGTAAAAAAAATATTTCATCAGGAGAAGATGGAACGGTAAATAATCCACCGAGTACAGATACATCCGTTAATATCACAACAGATAAAGCAGCCTATAAGCCCGGCGAGGTAATTCACTTTTCAATTGATAAGATTTTGCCTTCATCAGCCAAAATAAGATTTAGAAACTTAAGCAAAGTTATCAGTGAAACAAATGTGCCGGGTTTAACTTTTACATTAACTGCACCTGCAACAGATTACACCGGCTACATGGTTGATATTTACAATACAGAAAACGGCAGTGAAAAAATCTATGGTGCAACGGCAGTGGACGTTTCAAATGATTGGATAAAATTTCCTCGTTATGGTTTCTTATCCGCTTACGGGCAATTATCTCATTCATACATGGATTCAGTAATAAGTAATTTAACCCGTTTACACATTAATGGTTTACAGTTTTACGATTGGGATTACGATCATCAGAAACCACTTGCAGGAACTGTTGCAAATCCGGCCTCAAGCTGGCTCGATATTGCAAGCCGTACAAATTATAAGGCAACTATTGACTATTATATTTCTGCCGCACACAATCATAACATGAAAGCGATGAGTTATAATTTATGTTATGGTGCTTTGAATGATGCAGCGCAGGATGGTGTTTCAGAGGAATGGTATATGTATAAAGACCAGCATCATAACCAAAAAGTTTTTTTGAATTTAAGTTCCCCGTTTAAAAGCAATATCTATTTGACAAACCCCGGAAACGCATCATGGCAACAATATCTGGCGGCCAAAACGCAGGACATGTATGATGTGTATGCATTTGATGGTTTTCATGTTGACCAAGTTGGCGATCTTGGAATTCATTATGATTATAACGGCAACCGCATTGATGTTCCAAAAGGCTTTGCCACTTTTTTATCTGCGATGAAAACAGCAGCGCCGGCAAAGCGTTTGGTGATGAATTCAGTGAATCAATTTGGTCAGCAGGAAAACATTGCAACTTCCCCCGTTGATTTTACCTACACGGAAGTTTGGGCGCCACATGAGGGGTATAAAGATTTAGCGAATATCATTCAAAACAATATTGTGTGGAGCAACAATACAAAGCAAACAATTATTACAGCATACATGGATTACAATGTTGCCAACTCAACCGGCTATTTTAATACACCTGGAGTGCTGTTAACCGATGCGGTGATTTTTGCTTTTGGTGCGGCGCATCTTGAAATGGGTGATCATATGCTCTGCAAAGAATATTTTCCGAATGATAATCTGAAAATGAAACCTGATTTGCAGCAGGCCATCATTCACTATTATGATTTTTTAACCGGATATGAAAACCTGTTGCGCGATGGCGGTACATTTAATCAGCCAAATATTATTTCATCCGATGGTAAAACAAAGATCAATAACTTCCCGCCGCAGAGCGGAAGCATTTCGGTGATTGGAAAAGATTTGGGTGATAAACAAATTATTCATCTTATCAATTTTGCCAACGCTTCATCATTCGACTGGCGTGATACAAACGGAAATCAAACAACACCAAACACTTTTCAGAATATTTCTTACACACTCACTACAACAAAACAGGTAAAAAAATTATGGATGGCTTCGCCGGATATTAATGGCGGTGTATTAAAGCAATTAGAGTTTACAACTTCAGGGAATGCAGTTTCATTCACGTTGCCATCATTGCAATATTGGGATATGATTGTGGCAGAGTATTAAAAATTATTTCAAGCTGGAGATTTGACGCAGAGTGCTTCAAGTAAGAAAAGACTTCACAGAACTCAATTGCGGTCATCGTAATGCATCGCTTTCATTTTCTTGCATTACGAACTCATTAAATTTATTCGTTAAAAATTTCCAAAGCATTGTTATATGAATGACGTGATTAAAAACTTAAAACTTGTTTTTATTCTAAGTTTGATAGCAACAGATTTTTGTGTTGCACAAACAATGAAGCCTTTTTTTCAAAATAAAAAATTTGCACTGTATGCTGATAGCGTGGTGCAGGAAAAATATACAGCGAGAATTTTATCACCAACAGAACTGATCTCCAACTATCAAAGTGGGGTAAATCAATATAAGAGTAATCATCTCACATTTAAATTCGCGATTAACGGAAAGGACAATGAGATGCCCTCCGGAAACGATCATCAATTTACCTGCACAGCAAATAATGGAACTTGCAGGACACCAGTTATAAAATTTGGAACACAGTTAAAGGATACTGCGCCTGTAAAAGATAATACTTACCTCGCCTCAAATACCAGGATAAAAATAAGTGTTGATATGAGCGAGGTATTTGATGCATTCAACAAACAAGGTTTTTATACAACATTCAACGGCAATAAAATTTACAAAGAAGATTTTAAAGGTGTTTATGTTGCGGGTAATACAACACCAATGACGTGGGATTTTGATAACCTGGTTAATCATCCCCAACTGCAGTTGCAAGATAATGGCAAACATATTTTTTCAACAACGCTTGTATTAAATGCACCTTCAGACGATAGGCAAACAGATTCAAAATGGAATTTAATAAAAAATATTTC
>Ga0157372_10005169_pt1 | contig 13878 bp, 15 predicted proteins | sample C55metaG_FD_115307 | JGI IMG/M metagenome (GOLD analysis project Ga0157372, IMG submission 115307) | Corn rhizosphere microbial communities from Kellogg Biological Station, Michigan, USA - C5-5 metaG | ecosystem: Host-associated > Plants > Roots > Rhizosphere > Soil | place: USA: Michigan... | reverse complement strand
TGATGAAAATGGTAAGGAGAAGAAGTGATTAGTTCCGACAGCAAAGAAATAGCCCCTCATTACGAGGGGCTATTTTAATTATATGTTTCTCCGATTAGCGGATATCGCAATTGTGATTAATATACACGTGTTGGTTCAGGTAGCTGCCATCTTCCTGGTAATAATGGCAACTCAGTTTTGCGTCGTCCTTCTTTACTGCACGTACTGAAAAAGTATTGTCCGTATGATAGACACTTGTTTTAGAGTCTGCATTTATGTAATCGATATAGCAATAACAGGTATAGTCTTTCTTACATGAAGAAAATGCAGCCAAAACGATGAATACTAATGCCGAGCAGGTAAATAATTGTTTCACGAAAAACATTTTAGTACAGGTAAAAATATCTATCCTCTTTCAAAAAAGCAAGACTTAGCCGAATTATTGTACAACTGTGCTTTTTTGCTTCTTTCTGCTAACGATCAAAGCGGAAACCAAAGTCACAACCAGACCCACCGGCAGCGGTTCAAGTATGGTCATTCCCGCTTCAATAAGCGGGTTCTTGTATAATTCGCTATAATATGTCATATCTGCGCTTGCTTTCGCAATTGCAGCCTCTGATGCCCCCTTCTTTCGCATTGCTTCTATCTGGTGGGCAACGTACTTATCCATAAAGTCGGGCATCATTGTGTGATGAACAATAAGCCAGGCCACCGTATAGCAAAGACAAGAAATCAGCATAATCAAAAATCCTGGTTTTAAGGCTTTGCCAAAACTGATCGTGCCGCCATTATAATTATCCCGGTAAGATATCATACCGAAATAAATAAACAGGAACGAAAGCACCATACCGGCATAGCCGATAAACATGCTTTTGTCGTAGCTGATCTTATGCGCAACAAGTGCAGTACATATCATTAATACTGCCGAGATAGCTCCGGAAATGAGTCCGTAAGTAATTGTAACTTTTTTCATGTGTTTTTTGATTTAGCTGCAAATCAATAGCTAAAGCCTTGAAAGCCATTCATACTAAAGTATGAATTTGGTCAAAATATAAAAATTACGACTAAAGTAGGGGGCAAGTGTATTAACTAATCAGGTTGAGCTCCTTTGCTTTTTTTACAGCTTGGGTTCGACGTGTAGCATCCAGTTTAATGAAGATGTTCGAGATGTGCGTTTTAACGGTGCTAATGGATACAAATATCTTATCGGCTATTTCCTGGTTGCTATAACCATATGCCATTAGTTCCAATATTTCATATTCGCGTTTGCTCAGACCGGTGTCAGCCACGGCTTTTTGGTTTATCAAGTCGTTGGATGGGGGAGTTGGTACATAAACCATTTTTTCAATAATTATTTCCCTTTCCTTCGGTTTGGTAAATTTTTTACCTGCATAAATGCCCAGTATGGTAAAGCCTATGGCTAATGCACCTCCATATAATTCAAAGGAGTGATTGATAATGATGAATTTGTACTCCAGCATCTTTAAAGCAATGGAGCCTAACGCAATGATAACGCCATATAAAATGAAACGCTTATTCATTATGTTACCTCATTGCTTTTACAATGCGACGGGTGCGCCTGTCCGCACGCGCATTTTGTAAGTCGATGACGGCCCAAACTGCTGCAGGTATCCAGCCAACGAGCGTTATTTGCAGTAAAGCGCACAAAATACCCTTTAGAATACGGCCGCGAAGTAAGAACGAAAGCCAGGGCAGAAGAATAGCGATGAGTGTCATAAGATAAAATTAAAGACATTTTCCTGAACAGGAAATGGTAATTTCGAAAGCAAAACCATCACATGTCAAAAAAACTAACAGCCACCATTTTAATTAATATCGACGCACCTGTATCAAAAGTCTGGCAGGCGCTGGTTGATCCTGCACTTATTAAGCAATATATGTTTGGCACCAATGCCGAAAGCGATTGGAAGAAAGGCAGCAAGATCAAATTTAAAGGAGAATGGAACGGAAAGGCTTATGAAGATTCCGGAACCATAGTGGATATAGTGCCGGAAAAATTGCTGTACACTACTTATTACAGTCCGCTAAGTGGCAAGGAAGATAAGCCGGAGAACTATGCCAATGTAAATTACGACCTGGAGTCAGCAGGCGATCAAACCAAACTAACTGTATCACAGGATAATCTGGAGGATGAAGCCGCTGTAAATCATGCAAAGCAAAACTGGGATATGGTGCTGGATGGCCTGAAAAAGCTGCTTGAAAACTAAAGCCTGCATTTGCAGGCTTTGAATAATTATTCTAATACAAAGTGTCCGGTATATATTTGTGTTCCGTTGCTAATACGGTAAAGATAAAGCCCAGCTGGTTTGTTTGCAAGATGCAGTCTATGAGTATACGAACCCTTCCAAACCTCCGTACCAATAGCGTTAGTCACATGCATATAATAGATTTTCTCATCTGGGATAAAAGGGAAATTGATCACATCGTCATAAGAAGGATTAGGGTATACCTTTAAAACTTCTTTGTTTACTTTGTTAATAGCCGTATAATAATCTTGCTCCAGTTTGATGCTGTCTATAAGCCAACCACCATAATTATTTGTGTTTATTGAAGAATCGCTGACGAAGCGAAAACGAAGAAAGATTGAATCGGGGCGACAACCTGCCCCCGTAGTCCGTGCAGGCATGTAATCAAAAAATTGAAATCTTGAATAAATCCACCCATTACTGATGCCAGTAAATGCAGGTGTGCCATTTTCTAAAGTATCATTTTTACTATAAAAGTCTTGAGTGAAAATATCTGAGCAATATCCAACAATATTATTCCAGGAAACACCCCCATCTTGAGAGTACTCGACAATTCCGCCGGCTTTACCTTTTTCTGTTTGATATTTGTGGCTAAAGGAAATAATGTTGTTAAGTGTACGTGCACCAAATTTTATTGTAAACCAGTCATTGGCATTCACAGGATATGGCAGTGCAGTGTCTGTCATTATTGCAATACCTGTATTATTTCCAAAATATGGCTTATGAGAATTACCTGTTTGCCAGAGGTTACACCCCGTAGTATCTATTCGTTTACTATTATTAGTATCTGACAAATCAAAATGCACGACTGTTGAGTCCCGTGGCTCACCGTCAAATATTTGTTGTGCACTTAGGGTGCTATAAATGAAAAATAATAGAACAGCAAGTAAGAGTTTATTCATACTACAGGTTTAGTATGATAAAAGTAGTGATATAAGTTTACTTATTACGACATTCTAAATGTTATAGGCAGGTTGTACTTTACTTTTACCGCCTTTCCGTTTTGTTTGCCGGGTTTCCATTTAGGCATTCCCTTTATTAAACGTAAAGCTTCTTCATCGCAGCCATGGCCGATGCCGCGCATTACTTTCGGATCACCTATTGAACCGTCCTCATTTACAGTAAATTGTGTAACAACCCGGCCTTCTATATTTTCTTTTTCCGCCTCCCTTGGATATTTCAGATTTTCAGCAAGATAGCGGTTGATATCAAAGCCGGGCTCCGGCATTTGCTCTACATACATAAAAACATCTGGTCGCGGAGTTGCAGTAGATTGGTCGGGCAGCCCTGGATCTATGCCGTTCGCATCACCGTAATCCTTAGACGCAGGTGCTGGTTCTACCACCTGCTGCGACTGGCTAGCCTGCTTGATTTTAATTTTCTTCTTGGAGTTTTGTGCCATGGCCGGTAAAACCAATAGGCTTAATGTTATTATAAGTAGGTTACGAGATGTGCGCATGATACAAATATGCGTAATTAAAGGGTATTGTCGCATTTTTTTATGTTTCATCAGTCTTGTCTATATGTCTAAATATAAGGCTTTGTGAAACTATTTTACATATTATATAAATCGTGCTCTAGTCCTCGTAAATATTTGTAAATTTGCGACCTCTTAAAAAATGACGGAGTGTGAAGATGGGTATTGAAAAAACAGCCGAAACAAATAACATGTCAGAAAAAAACGAGAACCTTGTCGTAAGATACAGCGATGCTGAATTGGAAGAGTTTAAGGACATAATTATGAAGCGCCTTGAGGTAGCCCGTAAAGAATTGAAATATTTGGAAGGGCAGCTAAGAGGTAAAAATGAAAAAGGAGAGGAGCTTGCGGGCGAGCGCCACTTGACAATAGAAGATGGCAGTGCTACGATGGAACTGGAACAGATAGGCCGCCTGGCAGAGCGCCAGATCCAGTTTATAAATAACCTGGAAAATGCATTGTTGCGTATTAAGTATAAAACTTATGGCATTTGCCGTGTTACAGGTAAGCTTATAGATAAAGCACGCCTTCGTGCGGTGCCGCATGCTACCCTTAGCATGGAAGCTAAAAAGAAATAAGATTAATTAGCTAATGTGATAATTAGCTGATGTGATAATTGGTTGATTCTTGTTTACTTAACTAATTGACTTTTTACCTCAATTGCCGCAATGACCATATTGTCGAATTGTCGCATTAACTTAGCAAACCCTTTAGAAGAGTATATTGATATATGTTCGAGAATTTAAGTGAGCGGTTAGATTCCGCGTTTAAGCAACTGAAAGGCGAAGGCCGCATTAACGAGATCAACGTAGCTACTACGGTTAAAGAAATCCGTCGTGCGCTTGTAGATGCGGACGTTAACTATAAAATAGCCAAGGAATTTACTGATAAAGTAAAGGATAAGGCCATGGGTGAGAAGGTGCTGACTGCAGTATCTCCGGGCCAGTTGATGGTTAAGATCGTGAAAGATGAGCTGGCCGAGTTGATGGGCGGCACCGAAGAAGAGCTTGACCTTAGCAATAAGCCAACCGTTATCCTCATTGCTGGTTTACAAGGTTCCGGTAAAACCACATTCAGTGGTAAGCTGGCAAACTTCCTGAAAACCAAGAAGGGGCGTAACCCATTGCTGGTAGCTGCAGATATTTATCGCCCTGCGGCGATGGATCAGTTAAAGGTATTGGGTGAGCAGATAAAAGTGCCTGTTTACAGTGAGCCTGAAAATAAAGATGCAGTAGCTATAGCGCAGAACGCCATTGCCGAAGCGAAGAAAAATGGTAACAGTGTAGTGATCATAGATACGGCAGGCCGTTTGGCCATTGACGAGGCTATGATGAAAGAGGTGGCGAACATTAAAGCTGCCGTACAGCCACATGAAATTCTCTTCGTAGTGGATTCAATGACCGGCCAGGATGCAGTGAACACAGCAAAAGCCTTCAACGATCGCCTTGATTTCAGTGGGGTGGTACTTACCAAGCTGGATGGTGATACCCGTGGTGGTGCTGCATTATCTATTAAATATACAGTAGATAAGCCCATCAAGTTTGTGAGTATGGGCGAAAAGCTGGATACACTGGATGTTTTCTATCCGGAGCGTATGGCACAGCGTATACTGGGTATGGGTGATATCACTACCCTTGTGGAGCGTGCGCAGGCCCAGTTCGATGAAGCACAAGCAAAAAAACTGGAGAAAAAGATCCGCGCTAACAAATTCGACTTTGAAGATTTCAAGGAGCAATTGCAGCAGATCAAGAAGATGGGTAACATCAAAGACCTGTTGGCGATGATACCGGGCGTAGGTAAAGCAATCAAAGATATTGACATATCGGACGATGCGTTTAAAGGCATTGAAGCGATCATCAATTCAATGACCCCTTATGAACGTACTAATCCGGACGTAATCGATGGCAGTCGCCGTAAACGCATTGCAAAAGGTTGTGGTAAAGACATAACGGAGGTGAATGCCTTCATGAAACAGTTTGAACAGATGCGCCAGATGATGGGGCAGATGGGCAAAATGCGCGGTATGATGCCTGGTATGGGCATGCCTGGCATGGGTATGCCATTGGGCAAACGGTAAAATGTATTATTAAAATATAATTATAAAGAATCGTTTTCTACATTTTTTATTTTGCATTACCTTTGCCATCCTTAAAATTTTATTGTTAAACGCAAATAATTTCTATTATTATGTCGGTAAAAATTCGCCTGCAACGCCATGGCTCTAAAAAACGCCCGTTCTACTTCATTGTAGTAGCTAACAGCACAGCGCCACGTGATGGTCGCTTTATTGAGAAACTGGGAACTTACAACCCACTTACAGTACCTGCAACAGTTCGCATCAATCGCGAGCGTTCATTGTACTGGTTGCAGAAAGGCGCACAGCCTACGAATACTTGCCGCCGTATCCTTTCATTTAAAGGCGTTCTTTATCTGAAACATCTGATGCGCGGTGTAGGTCTGAACCTTTTTGATGAGAAAACAGCATGGGAAAAATTTGAATCTTGGAATGCTGAGCACGAAGATGTGGTTGCAAAACGTGAAGAAGCGCATCGTAAGCACAAAGCTGAAAAACGTCACACTGCAATGAGTGAGTCTGTTCGTCGTGTTGAAGAAAGGTTTGCTGCTAAAAATGCTGCTGCTGAGGAAACTGCTACTGAAGAAGGTGCAGAACCTGCTGCTACAGAAGGTGAGCAACAAGAAGGTTAATCACTTAATAGCATATCATATTGAAACAGCAACGGTATCCGTTGCTGTTTTTCTTTTTAGAAAGGTCACTGTTTTCAATAAATAAGCTATTTTAGCCAATACAATGATCTGTGCAGCAATTACATAGTTGCTGTTCTTTTTGCATCACAACTTTTAACACAAAATATTTTTGCAGATGGCCCAGGCGGTTCAGTTTAATAATGAACAGGAAGCTAAATTCTGGAAACAAGCCTTTATAATTCTCAGCGCATTTATCCTTATCCTGATGCCGGCGCTTAGTCATTACTATGGGATGACGGGTGATGAATGGCTGCAACTGGAATATGGCCAGCATATCTGGGATTATTTTTTCCATGGTGATATGCAGGCGCTGGATTATACCAACAGGAATGCACAATATGCCCAGCAGGAACTGTATGGCGGCCTGTTCGATTTTTCAATGAACATTTTACATCACTGGTTTCCTTCCGTTGCCATACTTACATTGCGCCACTTCTTCAATAGCATTTTCGGCGCTGCATTTATGGTATTTACAGGGTTGCTTGGCTACCGCCTTAGCCGTAAATGGTCTGTAGGATTTATAGCCTTACTGTTCATTTTTTTATCGCCGCGCATTTTTGGCGAGAGCATGAACAACCCTAAGGATATACCTTTCGCAACAGGCTTTGCAATGGGCATGTACTTCCTTGTGGCTATGCTGCAGGATTTTCCGAATAAACTGTGGAAAAACGCCTTGGGCCTCGCTATTGGTTGGGGTATTGCTTTTGGTATTCGCGCTGCGGGTGGTTTGCTGCTGGGCGCCTATTTCGTATTGTTTATCGGCCTGTTTTATTTTACGCATAAGGCATTTTCTGAAATGCTGATGGCTAACAACAATAAGCTGCTGAAGAAATTTATCCTCTTTTTTGTGGGTGCGGTGCTTGTTGGTTATATCATTGGTTTGCTTTGCTGGCCATGGGGATTACAATCGCCTATCAGCAATCCTATAGAGTCACTCAAGGGTATGACCAACCGCGTGACCAACATCCGTGTGTTGTTTGAGGGTAGTTACCGCATGGCTGCTGATATGCCCTGGTACTATGAGTTTAAGTGGATGATCATTTCCAATCCACTGATTATAATTTTCGCTTTCATCGCCTTCCTGGCACTCATCCTGCGGGCATATAAAAAATATGGCACCTTTGCTGTTGCCCTGGTCGTGTTTTCGGCATTTTTTCCCATCGTTTACATGATCTATAAACATTCAACTGTGTACGATACCTGGCGACATGTATTCTTTGTTTATTCGTATTGGGCGATTGGTGCAGCTATGGGGCTTGATCTAATTGCTGATTTTATCAGGGGCAATATTAAAAGATGGGCGCCTATCGGTATTGCGTTCATAGGTCTCATTCCTGTAATGATTTGGATGGTACACAGCCATCCTAACCAAACGGTTTATTTTAATGAACTGGTAGGTGGCGCTAAAGGCGCATATGGCTATTATGATCTCGATTATTATCAGAACAGTGGTAAGCAGGCTGCCGATTGGATAAAAGCACACGGTAAACATGCGCCGGGTAAACGAATATTTGTGCGGTCTAACATGTCTTCTATCGGATTGTATTACGAAAAGGATACGAACCTGATACATGGGGACTATGGCAGATATACAGACCGTAGTCATCTTGACTGGGATTATTACATAGCTTATCCTCGTTACACGCCGGCCGAGATCATGCAGAACGATAAATGGATACTATCCAATACTGTTCATAGGGTAGAGGTAGATGGCGTGCCTTTGTGTGTAGTCGTTGAGCGAAAAAGCCTCGCTGGTATAGATGCATTCGACGCTTATCAAAAGAAAGATTACGCTACGGCTGTTCAGAAATATGCTGAATACCTGAAAACAGATACTACTGACGAGTATGTATATGCAAACTATGCAATTGCATTAGCTTCAACAGGCCAGATAGATGCTGGTCTGGCAGCATTACAAAAAGCTTTTGAACTGGACCCGGAACAACCACAATACCTGGAACTGCAAGCTGAATTTTATAAAGCAAAAGGCGATATGCAAGGCTATCAAACCATGATGCAGAAGGCGCAGGCATTGGCAGCACAACAGCAAGAAGAAACAGAATAACTAGCGAATGGAGCGCCTTAGCAATAAAATTAAAAGAAGGCATTTTCATACCTTCGATGCACTGCGCTTCTTTGCCTTTTTCAAAGTTTTTTTGCTGCATATACCAATAATTGCTTTTCCCTGGTTCAATTTCATAAGGGCAGGAGGCGGTATTGGCGTGCAATTCTTTTTTGTATTGAGTGGTTTTCTGATCACTTATATTATTTGTGAAGAGAAGCAACAGACCGGAAAGCTTGATCTAAAGAATTTCTTTGTCCGCAGGATGCTGCGAATATGGCCGCTCTATTACCTGATGGTGCTGGTAGCATACATTACACCGTTTATCTTATCGCATTTCCTCCATCTTAATTCGTCGCCGGAAGGTTATGAACCGCAATTATGGGTGTCAATGCTTTTCTTGGAGAATTACAAGATGATGATTACGCATAGCCATGCTAATGTATCGCCATTGTCTGTGATGTGGTCGCTCTGCATAGAGGAGCATTTTTATCTTATTTGGGGTTTATTATTATACCGCCTTAATATCAAGGCCTTGCCCAGGGTGTTAGCCTTTTGCATTTTGCTGGCATTTGTATGCAGGTGCATTTATGTGCAGCATAATATTCCAACCAGCGACATACTTACCAATATCGATCTGTTTGCATATGGAGCTATACCGGCTTATTTATTGATCACTTATAAAGATCGTTTCGAAAAGTATATACTTAATATCCCTTTACTAATAAAATGGTTATTCCTTTTAGGGTTGATTGCCGCAGTGCAGGTGTTTTCTCAATTTGACGGTGACGACAGGCCGTTTATCTGGATGACCTCAATATTGGGGATATTATTTGCAGGGCTCCTATGTATTGTTATACCAGCGGCTAGCAGCATCTGTATCAGTGATGAAAATGTGTTGACAAAAGCTGGTATCTATACCTATGGTCTTTACATGTACCATACCCTGATCATTAATTTGCTCAGGCAGGTGTTTTTGAAATTAGGATGGGATTATGAACAGGCTGGGATGGCGGTAATGTTTTTTTTGCTTAGCCTTGGTTTAAGTTTTATCTGTGCCATTGTCTCTTACAAGCTATTGGAGCTCCCTTTTTTAAAGCTCAAACGTTATTTCAGATAGCGCAGATGTTAACCTCTTAAAAACACAAGGACTGCTACCAGTATATAAATGCAAACTAACGTTGCAGTAACCCATTTTGATTTGTCTTGCGAATGCTTTAATGGTAATTTATATGACATAATTCACTCGATCTAAGTAAAGCTCACTCCATGCAATAAGATTGGTTCAAAAGTAAAACATCAAATATTAAGCCAGAATTAACATTTGCTGAAAATGTTTGAAATTGGCTGGTATAGTTTTTTAATAGTATAGCGCTCAAGGATATTATTTTCTAATCTATAAGTGGGGTTGCGATGGAAACTGTTACGATTTTATATGCTCACATGACTGATAACGAGTTGATTGTCAAGGTGAAGAAGGGAATGATCTCATGCTTTGAGATGCTTATCAATAGGAATAGCCAGTCGCTGTACAGGGTGGGGCGTATGTATGGCTTACCACACAATGTTGTAGAAGACCTCATTTTTAATACTCATATTACTGCCTTCGAGAACCTCGATCAGTTTATCGGCCGTGTACCTTTTAGGTTTTGGCTGATGCGCCTTATGATGAACAAATGTTTACAAACCCTCGGTTATCGTAAAGATTTTGATAAGGCTGTTTCAGTTGATAATGATGAGCCTGCGGGTATGGGAATATTATTTATTGATGATGAAAGGGATACTTTGGTTTTCGGCACCGCAAATAAGCTGGAGACAAGCCTTGAATTAATGCCATTAAACATTCGTAGCGTATTTGTACTTCACGAAATAGAAGGTTGCTCACTGAGTGATACCGCTAATATGCTTGGTCTTTCTCAAGATGCCGCTGCACAAGGCTATCAGCGTGCAAAAGCATATCTTAAAAAGAACTTCAGGAACTGGCAGCACCATTTAGATATTTATTCTTTCAAAGCAAGCAGTATCGACCGGCTCATGAACAAAGTGATGAGCCAGGTTGCAGAAGATGAATACCAGTTTGAAAAAGCAATAATGCCAAGGTAGTTAAGGTTGGCTAAGCCATTTTTCTATTTCTTCCTGGCTTAACGAAACATAGTTTGAGTTGGCAACAACAGTATCGTTGTTAACCCAATATATGACCGGCCAGCTATAGCCAATAAGGCCGGTAAAACTATCGGCGTCGAGTTTGCTATGCGGTATGTTTTCTGTTTTTGTTTCATCCCAAAAGGACTGGACAAATTCATTTTTGCCTGCTATCACAAAGTAAAAAGGTATCAATGGGTTGTTCTGATTCATGATGTGCATCTTGCGTGCTGCCATGCGGCAATGCGGACAGCTTACACTCAGGAAGGCGATCACATGCTTTCCCTTATGCAGGTCAACATAGGGAATAGGCTTTGCATGTGCCGTATCGTATAGATTGGTAAGATCCAATTGAAATTTATCCTTTTTAAGCCATGTGGGCGATTGATCAGGAAGTCCATATAAAATGAATGGTAGTATCAGCAGCAGTACCGTAATGCCAATGCTTGTAACCTGCAATTGTTTGAAGTTAAGGCCGGGGTATAGCTTTAAAATAATAATAAGAAGTACTATAAGAATCCCATTCTTAATTAGGGAAGTAGATGGGCTCATCCAGATAGCATCGCCGAAACAACCGCAGTTGACATTGTTCCCGGCAATTGCCCATAAGTATATCAGGTATCCGCTAAATAAGATCAGCAAAGCAAGGGCGGTTTTAATTACCCATTTACCATTGCCAAACATTTGTAAAGCCAGTAAGAGACCAAGTGCAGCTTCAAGCCCGATGAAAAAACGGGCGGCGATTGCAGCAAGTAACCATGGCAAATGGCCATATTGTACAATTGTATATTCAAAGCTCTGTATTGGAAAGAGTTTGGTATAGGCGGAATATATAAAGGTAATTCCTACTGCCAGGCTTATTAATATGAAAATGAATGATTTGAATGATAAACGCATCTCTAGTTAAATAGCATAAAATAAAAAAGGACTTCCAAAAATAGAAGTCCTTTATCAAATAGTGCTATAAATAATTAGTCGAGTGAGCAAGTTTCAGAGTAGCCACCTGATTGGGAAGTAACTTTGGCGCTACAAGCAGATTTAGCATCGCTTTTCTTAGCATTAATAGTAAAATCTACAGATGATTGGGTTGCACCACTGCTGTCTTTTACAACACATGTGCATTTGTAATCTTTTTTGCAAGAGGTAACACTTGCTGCGATTAGGGCGATTGCCGCTACGAGGGTAATTTTTTTCATTTATAAAATTTTTAAGGTGAGATAAATATAGTTGGCGTGTTTTTATTCTCATAACGTTTTGTCATATTTTTTTCATTTTTTAATACGATTAGTTTCGAAGATATTTATCCACATTTTCAGGAAATTAGAGCCGAAATTTGAAAACTGGAATATTTTTTGATATTTCAGAGCACCTTTCTTATATTTGCAATCCCTTTACGGGGAGCTAGCACGTGCACAAACTATTATTGACTAAATTTTGTTGATACAGTTTTTAACCTGTACTAAAAGGTGTCGCCTTTTGGGACGGGGAATTTTTGTTTTGTAAAAAGGAGTTTTAATATATTATGGCTATACCACAAAAAAGAACCTCATCGGGCCGCGTAAACTTCGGTAAAATTCATGATGTTGCCGAAACACCGGACCTGCTGGGCATTCAGCTTCAGTCGTTTAAGGATTTCTTCCAGTTGGAGACTACGCCTGATAAACGTAATAACGAAGGGCTTTTCCGTGTATTCAAGGAAAACTTTCCGATTACGGATACCAGGAACATCTTCGTTCTTGAATTCCTTGATTACTTCATTGATCCGCCCCGTTACACTATTGATGAATGTATGGAGCGTGGCCTTACGTACTCTGTGCCATTGAAAGCAAAATTGCGCCTTAGTTGTAACGACGAGGAGCATATTGATTTTGAAACCATCGTTCAGGATGTGTTCCTTGGTAACATTCCTTACATGACCCCGCGTGGTACATTCGTTATCAACGGTGCCGAGCGTGTAGTGGTTTCCCAGCTTCACCGTTCTCCGGGCGTATTCTTCGGCCAAAGCGTTCACCCGAACGGAACGAAGATATACAGTGCCCGTGTGATACCTTTCAAAGGTGCGTGGATGGAGTTTGCTACCGATATCAATAACGTAATGTATGCGTATATCGACCGTAAGAAGAAATTCCCGGTAACTACGCTATTACGCGCTATTGGTTATGAGACAGATAAAGATATCCTCGAGCTTTTCGGCATGGCTGATGAAGTTAAAGCCGATAAAAAGCAATTGGAAGCTAATATAGGACGTCGCCTGGCTGCGCGTGTACTCCGTACATGGACAGAAGACTTCGTTGATGAAGATACAGGTGAAGTGGTAACAATTGAGCGTAACGAAGTAGTACTGGACCGTGATAACGTGCTCGACGAAGAGAACGCTGCAATGATCATAGAAATGGGCATCCCTACCATCTTCCTGCAAAAAGAAGAAGTAAGCGGTGACTTCTCTATCATCTACAATACATTAAATAAAGATACTTCAAACTCAGAGCTGGAAGCCGTTCAGCACATCTATCGCCAATTGCGCGGTTCAGATGCGCCGGATGATGAAACAGCGCGCGGTATCATTGAAAAATTATTCTTCAGTGATAAACGTTATGACCTGGGCGAAGTAGGCCGTTATAAGATCAATCGTAAACTGGGTCTTGATATCGATCTTGATACGAAAGTATTGAGCAAAGAAGATATCATTTCCATCATTAAATACCTGGTACGCCTTACGAATGGTAAAGCGGAGATCGATGATATCGATCACCTGAGCAACCGTCGTGTACGTACAGTAGGTGAGCAGCTGTTCGCACAGTTTGGTGTAGGTCTGGCACGTATGGCGCGTACCATCCGCGAGCGTATGAACGTTCGTGATAATGAGGTGTTTACGCCAATCGACCTGATCAACGCACGTACGCTGTCTTCAGTTATCAATTCATTCTTCGGTACATCGCAGCTATCACAGTTCCTGGATCAAACCAACCCGCTGTCCGAGATCACGCATAAACGTCGTATCTCTGCCCTCGGCCCTGGTGGTCTGAGCCGTGAGCGCGCAGGTTTCGAGGTGCGTGACGTACACTATAGCCACTACGGCCGCCTGTGTACCATCGAAACACCGGAAGGTCCAAACATCGGTCTTATCTCTACGCTTTGCGTACACGCCAAGATCAATGAAATGGGCTTTATCGAGACACCATATC